>Ga0209542_10003639_pt1 | contig 32699 bp, 44 predicted proteins | sample RifCSPhighO2_01_FD_184028 | JGI IMG/M metagenome (GOLD analysis project Ga0209542, IMG submission 184028) | Soil microbial communities from Rifle, Colorado - Rifle CSP2_plank highO2_0.1 (SPAdes) (version 2) | ecosystem: Environmental > Terrestrial > Deep subsurface > Rock core/Sediment ... | reverse complement strand
AAGCCGTTCTTTTGCTAAAAGCTGTAAGCTAACAGCTAGAAACTCATTTATTTCTTTGCGAAATGATTGTAGAGCCATCCCCACACATAGCCCATGACCCATGCGGTTACGACGCTCACGACGAGGATTTGTACCCAGTCTCCGAACGCCATTTTCGGGACGAGCTTCGCGATGTCAGCACCGTAGAACTGGGCGTTGAAGATGAGTTTGAAAAGCCCGGGAACTGTCACTTGCAGTGCGTAGAGTACCACAAAGAACACTGCAACGAGTGCCGCAAAGGAGTGCGCGAGCGCTATTGGTTTAAACATACAGAAAGATAGTTACTAATAACTTGGACGTCAAAGACCTTTATTTGTATTATATCACCGGCTCCAGTTTCCCTAGACACGCTACCTGTGTATATTGGAGAATACTCATGGAACAGCATGTTTGTTCGTTGCGGCAACACTCATAAGATATTACAATAGGAGGGGTAGTGTTTTTTCTTTTATTTGTAGTCATTTGTATCATTAGTAACATTAGTATGTTGGTATCATCCTGTTTATGAAAAAATCCCCCGTTGTCTCTATCGCCAAAAAAGTGTGCCCCGCAGTAGTGAACATTGTCATATCCAAGGACATGCCGAAAGTAGAAGGGTTTTACAAGATGCCCTACGGAGGACAAGAATATATTGTCCCGAAGTTTGATAAAAATAGTTTGCAAAAGGTGAAAATCGGCGGTGGGTCGGGGTTTGTTGTTTCCGCCGATGGGCTTGTGCTTACAAACGCCCATGTGGTGTCAGACCCCAAGGCGGAGTACACGATTATCCTAGACCAAGGAGAGGACGCAAAGATGCCCATAGAGGTGCTCGCGCGCGACCCGATTCACGACATTGCGATATTGAAAATCAAACCGAAGGGAAAGGTGAAAGAGTTTCCGTATATTGAACTCGGTGACTCTTCGCGCCTTGAGCTTGGCGAGGCGGTGCTTGCGGTGGGGTATGCGCTCGGCGAGTTCCGAAACACGGTATCCACAGGTGTGGTGTCAGGGCTTTCGCGCTTTATCCAGGCGCAGGCGGGGATGGAAATGGGACAGCAGGTAGAGCGCCTGCGCGGGCTTATCCAGACCGACGCCGCGATAAATCCGGGAAACTCCGGAGGGCCGCTTGTGGATATGGACGGCAATGCAATCGGCATCAACACAGCGGTAGTATTTGGCGCACAGAGCATCGGGTTTGCCGTACCAATCAATCATGCAAAACAGGATTTGGAAGAACTGAAAAAGCATGGTCGCATACGCCAGCCCTTCTTTGGGGTGCGGCATGTCATCATTGATGAGATGATGCAGAAACAGCAGAAACTCCCCGTAGACCATGGTGCGCTTATTATGAGAGAAGCATACGGAGATGATGCGGTAGTGCGCGGGTCTTCTGCGGAGGAGGCGGGGCTTAAGGAGTTTGATATCATCCTTGAATGCGACAACACAAAAATTACCGCTGAAAACACACTGCAGGACGTGGTGTCTAAGCATGAAATCGGGGACAAGATTCCTTGCAAGGTGCTTCGCGAAGGCAAAGAAGTAACGCTCTCGGTAAAACTTGACGAGAAAAAAATAGGGCCAAAAGATATTGAAGAAGAGGCGGAGGAAGCCCTAGGAATGGACGACATGCAGGGGATGTTTCCCCCGCAGATGGGTATGTAGGGGTTTCCGTGTGGGTGCGTAGTATAAAAAAGAAAAGCGGACGAGGATTGCTCCTTGTCCGCTTTGCGCGAAGGTACGGTTTATGAAAACTATCGCTGAAACGTAGCTCGTTTTTTCCTGTACCCTCGTTTCTTTCTTGCGATGAGGACCCATTCGGGGTCTATCCAACGCTTGTTGAGTATGGCGGCGACTTTATTCGGAGGCACATCCCGAAAAAGCGTATTGTATGCCGCATGCTCCTTTTCGGTGACCCAAGAGATATTTTCACGGTCATCTGAGCCGCCTGCGCTTCTCGGCTTTCGGTGGTGTCTAGTCTTTCGCTTTCTCGCCATGTAGGAGCAGGGGAGTGGGTGCGCTTCAATGGTGAACAAGAGAATCTTTCCTCTGTATACCACAGTCATATCACCCGTGTCCAAGGAAAACCTCCTCAATGTAACTCCCCGCTAAAAATGTCGTGGATGTTTTGGTTTGAGTTGTTTTCTCACACCGTCAAGAAAAGGATAGAGGAGAAGCAGAAGAAGCACTGCCACTGAGTTTGAAACTCCTGCGGTGATGAAGAGCGCGCGGAAACCGAACGCATCGGCAAACATTCCCCCAAGCGCTCCGCCGATGGCGACAGAGACAGTGAGCGCGCCTACGCTAAAGAGGCTCCACTCAAACCCTTCGGTTCCACGGTCTACATGCCGCGCGAAAATGCCGTAGTAAGCCGCCATAAGGCACGCCGCCCCTACGCCACCCCATGCCTCAAGGAGAAAGAGATGCCATGGTTCCTGTACCAGGAGAAATCCGAAAGAGTAAAAGACGCCCATGACCGCCCCGAGAATCATGACAAAAAAGTCATCTTTTTCACCTTTCTTTTTGTCTATGACACTTGCAAGCGGCACCTGCACGACTGATTTTGAAACGGCGTAAAAAACCACGGCAAAACCAACGGTGGCAAGCGATGCTCCCGCGATGGTGTTGGTGATAAACACGGCGATAATCGGCAAAAAGAGGCCTTCGCTCGCGTTCACAATGAAGAGGTAGGCGAGAAGGAGCCGGATGCAATAGTTGACTGAAAAGAAATCACTCAATCTCATACCTTTCATTATATCAAAAAAGCACCCCCATGAGGCGACATGGGGGTGGGTAGAAAGCGAGGTTGCTTTTTACGGCGATGACGCGGAGGAGGGTGTTTTGCTGTGCGCTTTCTCGCACTCTCCCACATGTCGGTCAAAACAAAAACGCCGTATGTGTTTGTGACAGTGCGGGCATTGGTGACAGCATTCCATGAAGTGGTGTATTCCCGTTATTGCATGGCAGGAGCAATCACAAACCTCAAAATCTTTGACGCAGGACACGGACATGAGAATCTCCAGTACACGGTGTTCTCCCACTACAGGGAGAGGGTTCCCCGCGCGAGTCCTTCATTGGTGAAGTTTCTGCATTCACCAAGCACGGGGATGAACTCGGGGATGATGACTGAGTCTCCGTCATCCGTGAGCTCCACTTCAAGAATGCGTAGGTCCTCGCGCGGCGCATGGAACTCATCAAGTTCAAAGTAGAGGTTTTGCCACTCAAAACAAAAGCGGCTTTTTTTAATGACGCCATGTGAAGGGTCGCGTGCGGCAAAGAGCCGCTCATACTCCTCCCGGGAGATGTGCCGCTCCACCTCTATGGAACGGAATGCGCCTGCGTCCGCGACCCGTGTCTTTCGCGTATGGTAATAGACAAAGGCACCGTCTTGTCCGCGTTTTCTTATCCGCTCAACCTCGTTGTGTCCCGATGCGGGGAGGTAAGCCTGCGTGATTTCAATCTCCTGGAAGGGAACGGGTAGCGTGTGCGGGTCAAAATCCTTCGCGACAAAAAATTTCCGCTCAATTTCCATAGGGACGGGAATGCCGAGCGTGAAGCAGACTTTCTGGAACAGCCGCTTCAATTTTCCGTCAAAGTCGGTGCTGTTGTCTATGACGTGGACATGGGGATGACCAAGCCACGCGGCAAGTGTCCGCTCATCTTTCTCCCGTGCCTCTTCTGGTGTTTCTCTCCGGACGGCGTTTGTGGCGGAAGAATAGAACGCCTCTGCCCCAAGGGCAGCGGAGCGTAGGTGGAATACCGCATCGTAGCGCGCATCCCTCGCGTCCACGATAGAAAGTCCTTGTTCGGAAAGAATCCGCTGAAAAAGCGTTTCGTTCATGTAGGCAAGACCGTCCATAACGCCGCGGTCGCAGATGATGACTTTCTTGGAACTCTTGGGAAGACGAGCCGCGGTTTTATAGAACGCTTCCGTTTCAAGGATGCGCCGCAAGACAAAACTTTGAAATTCGTGTTCCGAGAAGAGTCCCGAAGACGGTGTGACTCCCGAGGTCATAAGCTCGGTCGCCGACTCTTTCACCACAAACACGGCATAGCCGCGGTCCCGCAATTTTTCTTCAATGTAGCAGAGGCTGGTTGTTTTTCCTCCGCATGGTCCACCGGTGATTGCAAGACACGGTATCTCGGTATTCACGTGGTCTCCTTGGAAAGGGTGACAAAGTGCCGATTCTCTTTTCACGATACCACGCATACGCCTTTTTGTAAAAAGAAAAAACCGGCCTACCTCTTCCACAAGAGATACGCCGGTAACGCTCTACTGTCTCGTGAGTATGTGTCGCACGATACTATAGCGCATACTCACGTCGTCCATCAGCCACTCCGGGATTGGTGGAGTTGGCGGGGCTCTATTCCACCCGTTTGCGTCAAGCCAGTCACGAAACGCTTGCTTGTCGTAGCAAGGCGCATAGCGGCTTGCATCGGGAGTGCCAAGCTCATCTATGACCGAGAGCACACCGTCTATCCATCCGTATTCAATTTTTGTGTCCAGGAGAATGATGCCCCGCTTCTGACAATACTCCCGCATGCATGCGTAGAGCTCAAGCGTCCGGCTTAGCAATTGCGAGGCCACATTCGTGCCTTCCCGTTCCGCAAGTTCATGCCACGTGATGTTCTTGTCGTGCCCGGAATCTGACTTTATCGCAGGCGTGAAAATTGAGTGGGGTAGCGCGTCATTTTTTTTGAGACCTTTTGGAAGGATTATACCGAACACTTCTCCACCGGTACGGCGATATTCGTTCCATGCGGAACCCGTGAGGTACCCGCGCGCAACGCATTCTACGGCTATGCGTTCGGCGCGCCTCACTACCATACTTCGGTTTGAGATTTCTTCTGAAAGCCCCAGTTCAGGGCGCTCTCTTCCCAATACGAAAAAATGATTCGGACAGATGCTCGCGGTTTTTCCGAAAAAATGAGCTGACATCTCGGTCAAAACCTTTCCCTTCCCAGGAATATCACGCGCAAATACATGGTCGTACGCTGAAATTTTGTTGCTTGCGACTACGAGAAGGTATTCTGCGTCTAGGGCGTAAAGAGTCCGTATTTTTCCTTGGCGGAATATTTCCAATTGGTTAAGCATAGCCTCATCCTTTCTGTGTGTATGGTACAAAAATCTTTCTCAAAAGTATCATAAAAACCGTCCGGCGACTATTGCCGGACGGGGTTGGTGGTTAGTGCTTTCGGGCACGTTTCTTTTTTGCCTGTTGTGGCGTAGTTTTCTTTTTCGCAAACTGCCTTCGCAGGTGTTCGTGATGCCACTCTTCTTCCCACACCCCCTTCCGTTTAAAGAAATGGCAGATTGCAGGAAAATCTATCGGTGCTTCACTGATAAACAAAAAGTCCGTTCGGTAGTATGTGTGGTCAGGCTCAATGCTGAATATTGTTATTCCCGAGTGCTCGTCAATGAATCTGAACCCCAATTTTTCCGCAGTTCGGGCGGTTTGTACCGTCTGAAAAATGTTTTTGCTCGCAAAAAACACGGTTCCGCGTTTTCCGACATCTGAATCGTGATGCGCTACGACGACATAGAGCATGACGCGTCCTCCTTTGGTTATTTAGGTAAGGCAAAATTCTCTCGGTATGTTAGCAGAAAACAAAATGCCCCACCATCTTTCTTTTTAGAGTTCTCCTCGCGCGATTTTTTCACGAAGTCGCGCGACGAGTGTGTTCCAGAAGAATAGGTTGTGATAGGTGAGGAGCCGCAAACCGGTGATTTCACGTGCGCGGATGAGGTGCGCGATGTAGGCACGTGAGTATGCACCACAGACGCCACAGGCGCAGGTGTCATCAAGCGCTTGAAACTCGCTCAAAAACCGTTTTTGGCGCAAGTTTAATCTTCCCTCTCTCGTGAATGCGACACCTCGCCGTGCGAAGTGGGTTGGTGTGATGCAGTCAAACAGGTCTATCCCATGCGTGATGATGGGCTCCATGTCTTCGGGATAGCCGATTCCTAAAAGATGCCGCGGCTTTTCGTCAGGGAGGAGGGGAACGGTCCACTCCAGAATCTGAAACATTTCCCGCTTGCTCTCCTTGATGTCGCCAAGGTCTCCGCCGATGCCGAAGCCGTCAAAGGGGAGTGCGCCGATGAACCCCGCGCTTTCTTTTCGCAGGTCTTCAAAGTGTGAGCCCTGTACGATACCAAAAAGCGCTTGCTCGCTTTTCTTTGCCGCGAGGCAATCTTTCGCCCAACGGTGCGTGCGGGCGAGGGAATGTTCAATATATCCGCGGCTCGCATGGGCGGGCGTACATTCGTCAAAAGCGAATATCATATCCGCACCGATTGCCTCCTGTATCGCGATTGATTCACGGGGCCCGATGAAGAGTTTCCTTCCGTCTAGAGGGGAGCGGAACTCCGCACCGTCATCGGTGATTTTCAATGAACTGGGGTTTCTCCCCCTTTTGATTTCCGGAAGTCCTCCTTGTGCCGTGCGGTCTTTGGAAAACTTTCCGGTATCAAAATCACGCCCAAAACCAAGGCTAAACACTTGGAACCCCCCGGAATCGGTCATGAGTGGCCGTTTCCAGTTCATGAAGCGGTGGATGCCGCCTGCGTTCCTTACGATTTCCTCTCCGGGTCGCACATGGAGGTGAAATGTGTTCGCAATAAAAAGCTGTGAGCCCGCTTCAGCGGCTTCTTCCGAGGTAAGCGTGCGAAGCGAGGCGGCAGTGGCAACCGGCACAAACGCCGGTGTTTCCACGGTGCCGTGTGGGGTTTCCAGTATGCCGAGCCGTGCGCGGGAACGCTCTGACTTTTTTGTGATGCGAAATCGTATCATGCAGGCTTCTTTGTGGGGGTGAGTGAGGAGTGTCTTTGAGTACTCTACAATATTTTTTAAAAAAAGCAATATATCTCACGCGCCACGACGCACCTTGTGGATAACCAACCGCCCCGCAATTGCGGGGCGGTTGGTTATCCACACACGAAAACAGGCAACGTCTGACGTTGCCGGTTTTCGGATGATAGATATCAAATCAACCTCTTCTCAACTACAAGCTCACCCCTCATGCCTCTTTACTTAATTTCGTAGGTGACGGAAATAGACGCGGTCAGCTTTTCCGAGCCCGGTTCAAAAGAAGGCGCAGGAGCCGGCATATCGCCGCCCATACCTTCTCCTTTTGCATCAAGCGCGAAGCGAGTAGCGTAGGGCATCGTGTACCCTTCGGAGATGGAGACGGGTTTCCCGAGGCGGAATCTGCCTGCTTTTGCAAGTATCTGCGCGCGAGTCTTTGCGTTTACCATTGCCTTTGCGCGCGCTTCGTTCTGGAGTTTTTCAGGTTCGTCTATGGTAAAGTTCGGGCCGGAAACGGTATTTGCCCCTTGCGCGACTACGCCGGAGACTATCGCTCCTGCCTTGCTCAAGTCACGAACTTTCACGGCGACACTCTGATAGATTGAATAGCCGACAATCTCCGAAGGTGGGCACGGCTCCACCACACCGTAGATGTTTTCTCCGCATGAGTAGTTTTGGTAGCGCGGTGATATCTGATAGGTCTCTGTTTTTATATCTTTGCTCTCTACATCGCTTTCCTTCAAGAATGCGATGACACGGTTTCCTTTTTCAGTATTTTCTTTTTGAAGCGCGGCGAGGTCTTTCCCTCCTTCGGTAAGGATGGTGAGAGAGACAAGGGCAATGTCAGGAATGGCGGTTACCTCTCCTTCGCCCTGTACGGAGAAAGTGCGCATGGGTGGTATGGAGCGGGCATATGACTTTACATACCAGAAACCAAGCAATACAAAGACGAGAACGAGCGCCACGACAGCATATTCTTTTGTGTGTTTTTCCATGATGTGTATAAAAGGTTAATTGGCTTATTCTAGCACGAACTAAAGACAACGATAAAATAGAAAACGCCGCCACGAAGGAACCGTGGCGGCGGAGTACGAGTGGCGCACAAGCATGAGGTTGCTATGTTAGTCCATAACCTCGCCCTTGAGACGCTTGTGCGGACGCACGCCACATCCATAACGACAGTGGACGAGCCCGTCATCGTGTATTTCCCAGTGGTGCGCACATTCTTCCCCAATCGTCGTCTCCATTCCCCAATCGTCCGCCGCGAGCATCGGATCTTCATCTTCCGGCATCTCATCATCGTCGGGAGGCCCCAATTCTTCGGCAGTAGACGCTGGACCCCACCCAGGTTTCGGTGGTGATATGACGAGACCTTGTTCGTCTGTCACATACGCGGAGCAGTCAGGGGATTTTGCGAGCGCGTCTGCGACTTCGCGGTGCGCGTCCTCGAGTGTTTGGAACCTGTGAGTGACATGTGGCCTTGCTGTCGCAGGTTGTGCGACGTTCACAGAGTACATGTGATGTTCCCCGATATGGAGGGCGTGCGGTTGACCGACACCGAGAGAGATTGCTTACCCAGCGCCGCCACCGTGGCCTTTGTGCTTGGACCGGTCCTTGCGGACACCGGCGGCGGGCTCGCCGCGTTTTGGCAGGGCGCTCTGCGCTCCCGCCTGCTGTTTCCGTTGCCGGCCCATCTCCTGATTGGAAGCCGCGCGCGCGCTCTTCGGTTTCGGCGGACAGGTGCCAGTCGCGTGGCGATTGCCGCCATTGCCGACGGAGAAACCGCATTCAATGCATGCTTTCTTCATGGCGAGACCTCTCTTGGATTGGAAATTGTACTGAAAATGAACTGCGTGTGACAACGAAAACGAAACTGTTTTAATTATATCATATTCAATATAAAAGTCAAGCCCCCGTAGTAGACCCGTCTGACGGCAGGCAGGTCTGCTATGGGGGCAAGTTTTTTGCTGAAGACCGAGACGGGGAGGAATAGCGTGTCAACACGGCAAGGGGAGACCTGATGGTTTCTTCGCAGTTTGTAATTTGCGGTCAGGGATAAACACCACATGCCCCTCATCGTCCGTCACCTCCGCGTACGCACCAGGGTCGTTCTTCACCGCGACGCATGCTATGCGGTGTGCATCATCAAACGTTTCGCAAGAGAACATTTTGCTCGTCCCGTCCTCTACAACATTTACACGGTACATTGGGGACCTTTCGTGATAGTTTTTCCTTTCGTTGAGTTGTTGTACTATCTCAAACTACCGTATCACGTTTCCGTGCAGAAAGTCAAGTTTTTTCGGGGCGAGTTCAAAAACACAAAACCCCCGGTAGCCTGCCGGGGGTTTTGTGAAAATTTACACGCGGTTTACGTTTGTCGCTTGTGGCCCTTTCATTCCCTCTGAAACGTCAAACGTCACTTTGTCTCCATCGTGGAGCTCGTTGAAGCGGACGTTTTTCAGTTCGTTTGAGTGAAAGAAAAGGTCTTTTTCCTGTCCCGAACGCTTGATGAAGCCGTAGCCTCTATCCATGAGTCGGGCGATTGTGCCTTCTTCCATTGTGAGAAAAACTAAACTTTGTAAAACTCAAATGCACTACTCCGGACGTAACCCGACCTGGAACCCCTTGAGTACGCTTTGATTGCCGTAATGATAAGACTTCTGTTTTTGTTGTCAAGAATGTGCGAGGTGCGCCGAATACGCTAGTCGTAGAGGTAATAGCGCACGGGGTAGAGAAACAATACTCCGAAGATACTCACGACGACGGAGATAAGTACGAGCATTTTAAAACCGATAAGCGTTGCGATGACACCTCCTGCGAACGCGGTAAACGCCGAGGAGAGGTCGTTCATGGTGTAGTAGATGCCCCATTCCGTCCCCTCTTTTTTTGCATCAAGGTGGCGGGAGAAAATTGCCATGAAGGTCGGGAACGTGAAGGCGATACAGATGCCGTAGATGAATTGTATGATAAAGAGGTGCATCTGCGTCGTCATGAAAAGGTAGGCGAGCGGCATGAATGCGCCGATAATAGAGAAAGAGAAGAGTACCCAAAAATCGTCCTTTTCCCCGCGTATCCAGTCAATGACCGATGCGGAGAAAATCTGCACTACGCTTTTTGTGATGAGGTAGATTGAGGCGGCAATACCGACGGTTGCCGCAGTGCTTCCGGGGATTAAGTCTTCCACCAAGAGCGCGAAGATGGGGACGATGAGCCCCGCCGCACCGAACCACACGAAATCGGAAAGTACCATGAATCGTATCGCGGGGTTGACGCTCAAAAGAAAATAGTCTTTCCACGGGATTCTATACTTGCGCATCATAGAGAAAAGTATACCCCCTCGTTTGTTTTCGGACAATGGAAGTATGCAAAAACACACCCTCATCGGCCTTGGGCCAACGAGGGTGTATGCGTTGCGTCACTTCAGGTTGTGTCGTTTCCGGTACGCCGCGGTTGTCCGCTCTCGGAACTCCTCGTGGAGTGCCCTACCGCAGTTCGTTGCGAACCACTGGACTACTGCATTCACCACCTGTCTGTCACGCTCGGTGATTTCTCCGGAAAGTCCACCTTTTTCGTTCAAGAGGAGAATCGCCTCAATCGGCGTGCGTTGGTGAGTGAAGAGTTCTCTGCGGGGACCTGCCACTGGGATGATACCGCCCCGCACATTTTCTTCTTCCCATAACTTCATCATGATGACCTCCGGGTCGCCCATCCCCGTGTGGTGCGTGAGTCGCCACTTACTTCCGGGGAGCGTATCCCCGAACCATGCATGCGACTCCGTCTGTGGTTGTGGCATCGGATGTTCTCCTAATGAAAGTGAAAGGGTGCGTCGGTGGGTGTTTCTGTAAACTCTATATCAATATTTATACTATTTGTCAAACAAACACGCCTCTGCAGATGCGGAGGCGTGTTTCTGTCTCTTTTGGTTACTCCACAAACGAAAGCGCTTTGCCGCGTTCTTTCCCTCGGCCGGTGCGACCGATACGGTGAATATAATCCTCGTAGGTCTGGGGAAGGTCGTAGTTTATGACATGGGACACGTGGTCTATGTGAAGTCCGCGTGCCGCGACATCGGTCGCCACGAGCACTCGCACTTCTTGCGTCTTGAAGCGTGCGAGCGCGCGCTGGCGCTGTGAGTGTGACTTGTTGCCGTGAATGGATTCTGCGGCAATGCCCTCTGCGTCCAACCGCTTACGGAGACGTTCCACACCATGCTTCATTGCTCCGAAGACGAGTACGCGTGTGTACCCACTCTGGCGCAAAAGGTCAGTAAGTACCACAAACTTATCTTTCCCTTCACAGCGCACGACATCCTGCGCGATATTGTCGGTCGTGTCTTTCTTTTTCACCGATACCGTCGCAGGATTCTTCGCAAACGTGGCGATGAGGGATTCAATCTCTCGTGACATGGTCGCCGAGAAAAAGAGGGTCTCGCGCATTGAGGGAACTCCAGAAAGGATTTTCCGGATGTCGTGAATGAACCCCATATCAAGCATGCGGTCGGCCTCGTCAAGCACGACAGTGGTGACACCGGCCGGCTTGAACACCCCGCGGTTAATAAGGTCTAAGGTGCGGCCTGGGGTACCAATGACGAAATGGTTAGGGCGCGACAAACTTCGTATCTGCGGGCGAATGTCAGCACCGCCAACGCAGACGGTAGAGTACATGCGCATGCCAGCCGAGAGTTTCTTGAGCTCTTGTTCTATCTGAAGCGCAAGTTCGCGCGTCGGTGTGAGTATGAGCGTCCGACGATGGTTTTCACGAAGCGTGAGGTGGATAAGCGGAATGAGAAATGCCGCAGTCTTTCCCGTGCCAGTGTTTGCGAGTCCTATGACGTCCCGCTTGAGAAGAATGTGGGGGATTATCTCATCCTGAATCGGAGTCGGTGCGGAAAGTCCCGCTTTCATAATGTTCGCAAGAAGCGGCCCCGCGATTTTGAAATCCTTAAACGCATGTTTTGGCATATATACTTCTTCGTGCGCTTCCGCAACAGGAAGAGATGCCGGTCGGCGGCGTATATAGTCTAGTACGTCAAAAACCGCAGGTTTTCGTCCGCGTCGTGCTTGCTGTCCTCTAGAGTTTCCGCCGAATCGCGGTCTTCCGTATGCGGAAGGCGCACTCGTGCGTTTCGGGTACCTTCCAGATGAGCTTGTATGAGATGGACGTTGTGTTCCTCTAAAAGAGGAAGGCCGACTCGGTCGGCGATGGGGTGTGTTCATGAGGTTCGTTGTGGGACTTTTAGCCGCGACTTCCCTTACTTTTCCGTGGGAAGTGTGGTGTAGGTAATTAATCCGAAATGTTTCAGTTCTTCCAGTTCGCAGCTCAAGAGCCCTACACGAGTATCTCAAGTTGCGTCTATGATAGCACAAATAATTTAATTATGCAAGAGCGGTCTCTCTTGACAACCCACCAGTTATTTGCTACAATGAAAAAAGAGATATTTTCACCCGAAGCGTGAAGACGTGAAGAAACGCTACACTCCAGAAAACTCAAGAAAACCAAGGAGAGGAAGCCCATGTACGCAAAAAACATCGGTCTCGCGTTCGCTCTCGCGACAGGTGCTTTCGTTGCGGAAACGGAGACGAGCGTCAATCTGTTCTTCATCATCCTCGGCATCGCGGTGCTACTGATGCTCGTGTCAAATATCTTCTTTTGGCGCGGTTCATTTGTCGCCTCCGGCTTCGCCACCGCCGTCGCCGTCCTCGCCGCCGTCTTCGCCGCCGTCTTCGCCGCCCTCGCCACCGCCTTCGCCGCCGCCGATATCGCCGGCGCCGGCGCCACCTTCGTCGCCGCCCTCGCCGCCCTCGCCGCCGGCGCCTTCGCCAAAGAAAAAAAGGCCTACCGCATCGCTTCAGGCATCTTCTATGTCATCACCGCTTTTTCCGGTGTCGTCGTATTCTATTCCTGAACGCACCACACCCGAGCATTCCGCTCGGGTGGTTTTTTGTCTCACCGTGGGTGCGGGGGATGTGTATACGGTGGGAGATGTTCTTGTGGTAAAGGTAAGGGTGAACTGTTTTGAATCTTGATGAACCCTTATCCGCCACATAACTATATGGCGTGATTTATTTTGCTCTGAAGGCCCGTGCGCGCTCGTTATCGGAGAGGTAGTGCTTGCGGAGGCGGATGCTTTTTGGGGTGACCTCCAGATATTCATCCTTCCCCATGATTTCAAGACCGTTTTCTATCGTGAGCGTGTGAGGCGGGGTGAGACGTATTGCATCATCGGAGCCGGACGCACGGACGTTCGTGAGGTGTTTTCCTTTGGTCGGGTTTACGGTCATCTGTTCTCCTTTTGCGGTGTTGCCGATGACCATGCCCTCGTAGACCTCGGTGTTTTCTTTTATGTAAAGCGTCCCGCGAGTCTGCAAGTTATCAAGCGTGTAGGCAAGCGCTTTGCCGGTGACCTGGGAAATCATAGAGCCTACATCGTGGCGTTCTATTTCTCCGGCGTAGGGCCTAAAGCCCACGACGCGGTGGGCGAGTATGCCTTCCCCCTTTGTATCAATCACGAACTTGCTCCGATAGCCAAAGAGACCGCGGCTTGGGCCGAGGAATGTCATGAGAATTCTCGGGCCGTGCGTTTCAATATTTGTCATTGTTGCACCACGCTTGTTTAGTTTTTCTATGATGACGCCCTGTGCTTCGGAGGGGATGTCTATAAAGAGCTCTTCAAACGGTTCATTCTTCACGCCGTCGATCTCTTTTATAATAACTTCCGGCTGTGAGACCTGGAGCTCATATCCTTCGCGGCGCATATTCTCAATCAAAATAGCGACGTGGAGTTCGCCGCGTCCGTAGACGATGAACCGTTCCGCGCTCTCCGTGTCAAAATCAACGCGAAGTCCGACGTTCACCTCAAGCTCTTTTGTGAGCCGCTCGCGAAGCTCGCGGCTTGTCACATATTTTCCCTCACGGCCCGCAAAAGGGGAGTTGTTGATGAGAAACGTGAGCTTGATGGTCGGCTCGTCTATTTGTATCGCCTCCAAAAGCGGTGCCTCGGGGTCGTTTGTGATGGTGTCGCCAATGTAGATATTGGGGAGGCCCGCGACCATGGCGATATCGCCAGCCTCTACCACCTCTGCGTCGGTGCGGGAAATACCGGAAAAGGTAAATAGTTTGGTAATTTTTCCTTTCTCGGTGGTGCCGTCATGTTTTTTTATATACACCACATCTCCTTGCCGCACGGTGCCGCTTTTCACGCGCACTATCGCAAGGCGGCCGAGGTAGTTGTCGTAGGCGAGGTTGAAGGGCTGTGCGAGGAACGTTGGGTTCGTATCCCCCGCGGCGTTTGGCACATGCGCGAGTATCATATCAAGAAGCGGAGAGATATCCTTTCCCTCATCGGTGAGATGTTTCTTTGCAATGCCCTCGCGTCCGATGCAGTAGATGAAGGGGAAATCTAGTTGTTCATTTGTGGCGCCGAGCTCTGCAAAAAGTTCAAACACCTGGTCGTGTGTCCACTCCGGCCGCGCCGCGGGCTTGTCTATTTTATTGATAACAAGAATCGGGCGGAGCCCAAGTTCAAGAGATTTTTTGAGTACAAAACGAGTTTGAGGCATCGGGCCTTCCTGCGCGTCTACAACGAGAAGCACGGAGTCAATCGCACGAAGTACGCGCTCTACCTCCGAACCGAAGTCTGCGTGTCCGGGGGTGTCCACGATGTTTATCTTCGTGCCCTTGTACATGGCCGAGGCGTTTTTTGAATAAATAGTAATACCGCGCTCTTTTTCAAGCGTGTTTGAATCCATGCTCACTCCTTCGTGTATTGCGCCGCTTTGGCGCAATATGACGTCGGTAAGCGTGGTCTTTCCATGGTCAACATGGGCGATGATGGCTATGTTTCTAATCTCCATACTTTTAAAACGGGGATGTCTCGCGCTCCGCTTCTCTAGAATGCAAAGCGCCCGCGTCAGACGCGGGCGCTTTGCGAGGCGAATGGTTAGATGCGGTTTACTTTGACCGCATTCGGCCCTTTCGGGCTGTCTGCGATTTCAAAGGAAACTTTATCTCCTTCGCGAAGCTCATCAAACGTGACGCCTTCAAGTTCGTTGGAGTGGAAAAAGAGATCTTTTTCGCGGCCCTCAACCTTGATGAACCCAAAGCCCTTGTCAGTAAGACGGGCGATTGTTCCTTCAGTCATGTGTCTAAGGAAAAGTGATTCGTGTAATGTATCAAACACAGCGGCTGGCGATGGAAGTTCGAACCGACTCTCTCGGGACAGCTCTTGAGTTGATAAGGGGAAGTATATCACCAGTGACCTTTTTTGTCAATGCCCTGTTCCGCGCAACGCTGGAAAAGCCTTATGTTATATGAAAAACCGCCCCGTGGGAGATAGTGCTTTTGGCAAGCATCATCTTCGTCTGCGGGGCGGTAATTTTTTGGGGATTTTTGTCAAAAACCACACTGCAGGGAACAACAACACCCCCGCTGTTTTTTTCTTACGGTGGTATTTGGCGAACTCATGTTGTGGAACCCACGCAAGAGCCGTCTTATAAACATTGTGATAGTTGGCACAGAGAAAAGCTTTCCGTGTTTTTGAGACACCAATCACGAGAGTGACATGGGCACCTTTCTCGTGCGTGTAGTAGGTCACAACTGCACACTTCGGGTTTTCAAGGTGACGTTTGACTTCCGCAATTCCCCTCCAGCGACGCTGTCGGACGGTAAAAAAAGTATCACCAAAAGAAGTGAGAGCCCTCGCTAGTTTCTTTTCGGGTAGGCCGCCTTCTTTGCTGTATTCGCTTTTTTGGGCAATCCTCTCAAAATCTTTCCGTACTGTGCACCGCACCCCCGCCCATTTAAGCGCGTTTAAAATCACTGTTGGGCCGCAGGAATCTTCATCCGGCTGTTGCGCATAGCGAACCATGGCTGTCCTTTTCTATGCTGGATAGAAAGAGCAGTTTCTCCTCATAATGTATCAAACAAGTCATGGGGTGTGCATCTTTTTTCCTGTGTACAAACGTTTGTTAGTGTGCAATAAAAAAAGCCCCGTGCACAGGGGCTTTCGTGGCGGGCGCCGCCTTTTTTGTGGTGGCGGCGGGCCGCGGTCACTTAAGAGCGAATGGAGGTGCGCGATGAATCCGTTATCTTTGAGATACGGATGCGTCTCCATGAAGTGGATGTATGTCTCTATGCGGCGCAACACGAGTTTTCTCGCACAGGGGATGTCTCCGATGTGGAGTTCAGGATTTGCGATTCGCCATTTCCAGAACGCCTCCGATGCCGCGCAGTCCTCTTCGGTCGCACGCAACTCTTTCATGCCTCGGCGACGCATTTTGTAGAAAAACACACATTCGCCCGCGAGCAACAAAAGTAGCAGACAGACGGTGCTTACCATGGTCCCTCTCATTGCCCGTGTACATTGCGAGAAGTTTCTACGAGTATCTTCTGAAAGCGTACCACAATGATAGCGAGTCTACCGCCTGCGAGTACGAACGTGTTCACGTTGACTCCGTACATTTTTGGCGCGCGCGAATGCCAGTCTTTTTACTTAGTAGCATAAAAAAATAAAACGTCAATACAAAAAACCGCGTTCCGGTAACACAGAACGCGGTGAGGCACTATAGGACGACGTGGTTATTACGACGAGAGAGGCCCGCCCGACCGAATGGTTTCGGTCATTCGGGCGGGGGCAAAATGAAAAAGTGTTTTAACTTTTTCACTTTCTCCGAACGAGGAAGTAACAAGGTTCCCTTATTCGCCCGGAGGAGGCAGGATTATGCCTTCGGGTTCAAAGATGACTTTCCGTTCGCCCTCTTCCACCACCCCGACTTCCGCCATCTTGTACCCGAGAATTGACCCAAGCTCAATGGTGCGAGCGACCTCGTGCGGTGGCACGAAGATGTAGTAGCCACCGCCCCAGTTAAACGTCGTGAGACAGTCGTGGAGGGAGACGTCGAGCTCTTGCATGAAAAGAAAGAGCGGCGGAATGGGAACCCATGAGTGGATGCGGTAGGTGAACGGACGTTTGTGAAATGCAATTTTCGCCACGCCACCCCCCGTGCCCGGTTGAAGCGCGTGGACATCCACTCCGCAGTCCAAGAGCGTGCTCACGAGTGCCACATAGGAACGTGTCGGAATGAGTGCCTCTTCGCCGAGCGAGTTTCCGTTGGGGAGCTTTGTGAGGAATTGTTCTGGAAGTTTGAGGGCACGATCGATGACAAGCGTAATGCCGTTTGCGTGGAGTCCGGACGATGTCGCGGCGATGATGCAGTCTCCGGCGCAGAGTTTCTTTCCGGTGACCGCGTGGGTGTTTGGGGCGATGATACCGGTCACGGTGCCGGAGAACACGGGGGCTCTTTCCACTGGCGGTTCCGCTTTCACGAGATAGCGAAGCGATGACGACTCTCCTCCGAGAAGCGCCATCCCCACTTCCTTGCAGATGGAATACAGTCCTTCTGCAAACGCCTCGGCACGTTTTTCATCCTGGAACCATTCGCTGTCACTCGCCGCCACTTCGTCCAGGTAGATGACGGGCATCGCCCCAAAGGCGATGAGGTCATTTACCGCCATGAGCGCGGTATCAACGCCGATTCCATTGTGGTATGTTCTCCCTGTGCCCGAAAGTTGATACATCCACTCCGCTATCCAGTTTTTGTTGCCGAGTCCCTCCTTGATGCCGCGCCACACGTGAGGACGTCCCCCGTAATAAAAATGGTTGCCATCCTCAATGCCCACGCTCCATTTTTTTGGAAATCCCAACGTGCGTCCTCCAACCTCCATCATGGCGCGTTTGAAAGGTTCAATTTTGGTATAGTCCACCCCTGCCCGTGCGTACTCGCTCATCTTATATCCATTATGTGGGTTTCTGATTTTGTTTCTTCCGATAGAATATGTCAAATTGTTGGGGAATGCAATCTAACAAAAAAACCGCCGCCAACCTCTGGTCGGCGGCGGTGCGGCTCACAAAAACAATGCCGAGAGTGATTCATCGTTGTGGATGCGATGAATTGCCTCTGCAAGAAGTGGGGCAATAGAGAGAACAGTAATCTTCACCCTCTTCGTGGCAAGTTTTTTTGGGTCGTGATGAATCGTGTTCGTTACGATGACCTCTGTGACAGGGCTTTCGTCAAGCTTCACAACTGCCTCACCGGAGAAGAGGGCATGTGTTGCGAAGACGAAAATATCTTTTGCCCCCGCTTTTTTTGCGGCTTCGGCATCAGCAATAATTGTCCCACCCGTGTCTATCATGTCGTCCACAAAGAGCACGTTCTTCCCAGACACATCGCCGATTACCGTGACGCCCTTGATCTCACCAGCGCCAGCGCGCGTTTTTGAAAAAAAGATAGGGTCATGCTGGCCGAGAAAGTGCGCATAGTCTCGCGCTCTTTTTCCGCCCCCTACATCGGGTGCCGCTACGACGAACGGTTCCGTGAGGACTCTCTCAAGGTATGGAACGCTCGTTTTTGCGGCTGACAAGCGGTCCACCAGGAGTGGTTTAAAAAACGCCGCGGTTGGTTCCGAGTGGATGTCAAAAAGGAGGAAGCGATCAGGGTTTCTCCTGACGAGAAAGTCGCTCACAACATGCGCGCTTATGGGCGTGCGTAGCTTGTTGTCCTTCCGGTCTTGGCGGTTGCCTCCCAGATAGGGGATGGCAAGCGTGACGCTACCTGCCGAAGAATCGTGCGCGGTTTCCGCGAGAAAAGCAATCTCAATTAGATTTTCTGCAGGGGGGTGCGTGGAACCGATGATGAAGACATCAGCTCCTCGGACATCTTCACGTATCTGGATGTCCACCTCGCCATCTTTGAATCGCGCGACGCGAGCATCTCCGAGTGTAACGCTCAAAAATGTACACACCTCACGAGCAAGCACTGTGGAAGCATTGCTGGCGAATATCTTTATCCTGTTTTTCATCGCCCACTCCTTTTTCAGATTGTGGCAAGGAACTGTTGCGCTGTGTGCAGTATGAATCAGTAATCCAAGCTTGTCAACCAGCACCCCCCGCCATGCACCTACAAGGTTTTGGGTACGTCCTAAATAAAGACGTATTAACTGCAGAGCTTGTCTTCTCGCCGCGCGCTTGTCTTAAGAAACCACCGGACAGAGCTCTAAAAAACGGCCACATCAGATTTGATATGGCCGACTGTCACTCGTTGAGTACCTCCACAAAAGCACTAAAGTCGTCAGTAATTACGTTAGCGCGCAATTTTAATAACCTAGCGGCTGAATGGGATACTCCGTCGTCCGTGGTGCGGCATGTCAGATATCCTGCCGCTCGTACCGTCGCGATGCCACGGGCGTTGATTTCTCCGAATGGTGTCGCAAAATGGAGGATTTGTTTTCCGAGATGTTCCTCAAGAATCCGCTTGCTGTCCGCGATTTCTTTCGCGAGTTCTTCCACGGACAGGCGGTTTAGATGAGGATGCGATAGCGTATGGCTCGCGATTGTCATGCCGGCCGCGTTCATTTCTTTGATGTCTTTCCATGACAGGTATTGTACTTTGCCGATCGGGTTTGTCCGGTCTTTCGTTACGTACTGTGTCTTGCCGATGGGATCGGTATAGACATAGAAGGTTGCAGTCATGCCGTATTTTTTCAAAAGCGGGAACGCATAGACATACTGATTTTTCCACCCATCATCAAATGTCAGTATGACGGGCTTTGTGACGGGGTCAGTTGTCTTTTTCTGCGTGAAGACCACAAGGTCATCAAGCGTGACCGTGGTATACCCATGGTCGCGCAGATAGGCGAGGTGCTGTTCAAAAAGTTCGGGCGCGATGTCATATTCGTCCTGAAGTCGCGATTCTCCGGGCACATAAGGACGAACGTGGTGATAGATAAATATCGGTACTTTCACCGAACCAAAACTTGGTTTGGTCTTCGCATGAGCGCGTGCATCCGTATGAAGAACAGCAACAAAGATGAAAATTGCTACCCCAAAGAATAGGGAAACGCCGATTGAGTATTTCATGGCATCACCTTTCGCCCACTATTTTTCTTCTTATCTGTAGAGTACTTTACTGTGGCCACGCCTCTATTGTCAATATTGTACAGAACAGACAGCTCACAAAAAACGCCGTTCCCGGGAAGGAACGGCGGCCTTGAAAGTCGTGCGATGTGTATGCACAGCGGTGTTCAGTTTTTTACCGCCCGTTCGCTTTCAATTCTCACTGCAATTTCGTGCACTCCGAGAAAAGATGGAAATCCTGTCGGATAACGGTCCACATCCTCCTGTCCGGTCTCAATGCGCCGGAGCGCCTCCACAATGCATGCACGCGGCACCGGTCCTCCGCCACGTGCTTTCGCGGCGCTTTCCATGAGGCGGATAAATTCTTCTCTGTTCATCGGCGCTCCTTATGTGGCAGGAAATAGTTTCGGGTACTTACGTTTCCAAAGCGCCCACTTTTCCGGAAAGAGTGTTTCCTCCGCATCCATGACGTGCACCAAGGAAAGGCCACGATACTGCGGCAAAACTGGGTTTGGGATATAACGGGGGTTTCTCCACATCGCTTTTCTCCGAAACCAGTGTTCTTCGGTGCCCGGTGCGCTACCGTGCCCTTTTCGGAATATAACCGTGTGATGCTCTCCCGCTTTCGGTAGGGGCAAGGCAAGGATTCTTTCCGCCATTTCATGCAGGTAGGTGGTTTTCGTTACGAACTCACCGTAGCTTCTGATTTGTCGGAGTTCCAGGTCAGTGGGTAGATGTGATTCTCGGTCCAGAGAAACAATCCAGTGGGTTCCGGGGTTAAACGAATCCACCGGTATTTTGAATTTGCTCTGGATGCGCTTGGTGTTTCTGTCGGAAAGGAAACGCTCGTCCATGGAAGACCCTTTCGTCCTGTCTTTTCGTGTGTAGCAAGCAACAAACGCTGTACGTAGAGTAGCATATAAATCATTGATATGTCAATACGTACGTCGTACATGGAGGGCGTGCTTGACACATACCAAAGAGAAACGTAGAGTTGCAACGGTAGTTCCCGTCCCGCCACAGCGCGGGGCATAACCCACGAACACGAAGAGGAGGCATCCCATGCCTACGGCCACAACAAAAATAGCAGCGCACCCACTCTTTACACGGGAAATCCGGCCACTCGAAAACTGGCACGAATGGCTCGCCTGCTGGCAGGCGGCAGAAAGCACCCAGGTCATGGAAGGCCTGCTCCATTACGGATTCAGTGTTTCGCTCGGTGGGGAATCGTCTAACGATAAGAGATATCATCCCGTTGAGCGCATCATATTCTATCTCACCATCGCCGATGGGTGGGGGGACAGGGATTCACTTGAATCTGTGACCGATGGGAACAAGAAATATGCCCTCGGTTACGACGCGAAGGGAAATACCGTCAAGAAGACCCCGAGTGAGCTTCGGCAGCAGGTTGCCCGCAAGGCCTTTGACATGCTCTGTCTCAATTTCTTCAGGACGGAACTGGAAGAGAGGGGGGATTTCCGCTATAGGTGTAAAAGAGATGTGTATGAAAAAATGGTTGTTTCCGAACCGCTCTTTTCTGTCATCCAAAACTTTTTCAGAGTAGAGGCGAGCCGATACGGTAACGAGAGGAGAATTTGTAACCTCACCGGTCGGGAGTATGAGCTGTCGCATAACGAGCAACACGCCGTAGTGTTTCTCTTGAACCTGGCGAAGTACGTCTGGGAGTGGGAAAAGTCGCCTGAGAATTGGTCTAGACGTCTTGACAGAGAGGACGCGGACGTCAAGGAGTATTTTGAGAACACACTTGCTCGGTTGAATGCGGCGAAGCCGTGGGTGATTGAAGTGCTCAACGAGTTAGGCGAGCTCAATCTGTTGCGCGAATGGGTGCTTGAGCTTGATAAGGCATGTCTTGCGAAGCTCAAGGAAATCGCCACGCGCACGGAGATTCGTCTCAGGGGTTTTGGGGGAACTCGCCCAGTCGCTTCGCTTGATGAAGCGCTGTATTGTGATTCAGAAGCCGCGTGGTTCCTCGCGGTACATGAGCTGAAGACGAGAGAGCACGCGCGGCTTGAGGCGATACGCGAGGCGGAAGAGAAAAAAGCTGATGCAGATCGTAAGCTCGAAAAGTTGACCGCTACCCATGCGTAAAGTGTCCCTGCGGAATCGTTTTAGATTCCGCAGGTTTTTTTTGAGGCGATTCTTTTTGGTTACATGAGTATGAGAAAAAAGAGGAGCGCTACAAGAATGCGATATATGCCGAAAGAGACGAACGTTTGCGTGCGGACGAACCGGAGGAAAAACCGTATGACGAGAAGCGCCACGAGAAATGCGGTGATAAAACCGATAGAGAGAAACCAAATGTCTGCAACAGAAAAAGCGGAATAGTTTTTAAGGAGGTCAAAGGCGGTTGCCGCACCCATAGTAGGGACGGCGAGGAGAAATGAGAACTCTACGATTGCAACACGCTGGAGGCCCGTGAGAAGCCCGCCGATGATTGTCGCGCCGGAGCGCGAGACACCGGGGACAATGGCGATTGCTTGAAATAAACCGATGAGAAAGGCCTGGCGATAACTCATGTCACGGGTGTGCGCGACCGCGCTCTCGCTTTCTCGGTGCCACAACTCAAAGATAATGAGGACGATGCCTCCGACGGCAAGAGAGGCGAGTACGACAGTTTCATTTCCGAGCAAAAACTCTTTGATGAACCTGTACGTAGCAAGGCCGATGATGCCCGTGGGGAGAAAAGCAACCGCAAGACGCTTCACAACACTCATTTCAAGAAATGAGCGCCAATAGAGCACGAGGACTGCACCGATCGCACCGAGCTGTATCGCTATTTCAAAACTCTTGAGAAATGCCGTGTCCGGAATTCCCAAAAGGTGCCCCGCAAGAATAAGGTGGCCCGTTGAAGACACGGGCAGAAATTCTGTCAGTCCCTCAACAATGCCGAGAATTGCCGCGTCCAAGAAATTCACCATGTTCATTGTAGCATCGCGGTGAGTAAAAACATGGTCACTGTAGTATAGAAACCCCACGGAAGAACATTTTTCCGTGGGGTAGGTGGTCTACTCTTTTTTGATTGAGAGCTCTACTCCGGTGGGGAGTGCTACTGCCGTGATACTGTTTTTCGGGCTACCGTCAATCAACTTGTCGGAATAGACAAGGTAGACGAGCATTCGCCGTCCCACATCCACCATCCGCACCACATGGATGCGCTTGAATAGGATTGAGGCCCTCTCGCTAAAGACCTCTTCCTGCCGCGGGAGAGAACTCTTGAACGAAATCGTAGTACTCACTTGCCGGCAGGCGACGGAGGAATCGGATTTGTCTTCAGCCAAGCCGATTGAGCCAGTAACGCCTCCTGTCTTGGCGCGCGAAAGATAACAGCTTACTCCGTTGACACGAGGATCATCAAATGCCTCAACGACAATCTTGTCGTTGGAACCCAGGACTCGAAACGTTGTGTCTACCGAGCCAATGGTTTCTGCCATGACGGTTTCTGCCATGAGCAAGGACAGGACCAGTACAATGACGCGACGCATAGGTGCGATCTCCTCTCTGTTGATTTAGGAACGTGTGAAATTCTCTTTTTGTGCGTAAGGCGCCCCGCAAAGAAAAATAGCACATAATATTAGATGCATCAACCGTTCGCACGCTCTTTTGTCAATGCGAGGCACAATGGTACTATTTTCCCATGACACAAGAGGAAGCCCTGGATATTTTGAAATTGGGGCACAACGTGTTTTTGACTGGCGCCGCCGGAAGCGGAAAGACCTATCTCCTGAATCGTTACATTGCGCATCTCCGTGCGCACGGGGTCGGCGTCGCCGTGACCGCCTCCACCGGCATCGCGGCGACGCACCTAGGGGGACAGACCATTCACTCATGGAGCGGGATTGGTATTCGCGATGCGCTCTCTGACGACGAACTTCGCGCGCTTGTCCTGCGGAGCCGCGTCGCGCGCAATTTCAAAAAAGTAAAAGTACTGGTCATAGACGAAGTATCTATGCTTCACGCGCACCAACTGGACATGGTGGAGAGGGTGCTACGGCACACGCTTGATTTTACAAAACCCTTTGGCGGACTGCAGGTGGTGCTCTGCGGCGATTTTTTCCAGCTTCCGCCGGTTACACGCGACGATGGTTCTCGGGAAAAGACATTTGCGTATGAGGGAGCCGCCTGGGACACGGGTGCTTTTGCGGTGTGCTATCTCTCCGAGCAGTTTCGGCAAGGTGACGACCCGCTTCTTTCCGTGCTCAACAGCATCCGGAACGGAGAGGCGGGTGAAAAGGCAAAGATACCGCTCCGTACGCGCTACAAAAAAGATCCCTCCTTCGCTCATGCTTCGGCGGGCAGGCCTACGAGCACCGTTTTCCCCACACGGCTCTATGCACGCAACATAAACGTTGACGTGATAAATGGAAAAGAGCTTGCGAAGATTTCCGGCGCGGAAAAAGTGTTTCGTATGGAGACGCACGGGTTTCGGGCGCTCGTGGAGACGCTCATGAAGAGTTGTCTCGCGCTCCCCGAACTGCATCTTAAGGTCGGCGCAGAGGTGATGTTCGTGAAAAATGCGATTGACGGGTCCTATGTGAACGGCACGCGCGGTGTGGTAGATGCGTTTACGAAGGAAGGAGGGTGGCCCGTGGTGCGTACTTTTCAGGGAAAGAAAATCACCGCGCATCCGGAGGAATGGCGGCTTGAAGATGGCGGTACGGTGCGGGCCTCGCTTACCCAGGTGCCGCTTCGGCTCGCGTGGGCGATTACGATTCACAAAAGCCAGGGGATGACGCTTGATACGGCGGAGGTGGATTTATCTGACGCGTTTGAGCCGGGTATGGGATACGTCGCGCTCTCGCGAGTACGCACGCTCTCCGGACTCAAGCTCATGGGTTTGAACGAGACGGCGCTTTCGGTGCATCCGAAGATTCTCGCGCACGACAAAAAGTTTCGTGCATGGTCAGATGCGGTGCGCGCCGCGCTCGCGAAAGCAGGAGACAAAGAGAAAAAAAACTTACAGGAAGAAGTGCTCTTTACCCGCTTCAAGGGGTCTCGCGACAAGGAACTCGTGCAGAAAATCAGAACAGATAAAGAAAAGAAAAAGAAGAGAGCGACTCATCTTATTACCGCCGAGTTTTTAGAAAAGAAAATGCCGCTTGCCGCTATCGCCACAGAGCGCGGTCTCACAGAGGGGACACTGTTGGGACACATGGAGAAACTGAAGGGTGCGCACGCGTTGCCCGATGTTGCCTATCTCAAAAAAGACATACGCGACTTTGAAAAAATCTTCGCCGCGTTTCAGAAATCATCCGACGGCACACTCACTCCTATTTTTGAGAAGTTCGGCGGCGCGCACTCGTTTGACACCCTCAAACTGGTGCGCCTCTTCGTCTGACCTGTGAATAACCAACCCCAAGCCTGCCTGCCGGTAGGCAGGGACGGGCCTTGGGCATAGTTATCCACAGGGAGTGAATTTTACCTGCGCCGCACGCTGGTCTTTTTTGCGAGCATCGCGTGTTTTATCGCGAGTCGTTTTTTGGTTTTGCGCGAATGCGATTTTCTCGGGCGTGCGGGTCCTGTTTGTCGTTTTGCCATATGGATTCTAGTATACACTATTTTGCCCTCTTACGAAGGTATGTTGAGGAGTTTTCAGCGGAGAAGTCTTACAAGAGACATTGTTTGTATCTCTAGGGAGTCACCGCGTATGCTTCAGGGACGCATGCGCAAATCCACGTAATCCGAAAAAGAGAAAAATCTGACTTATAATCTGAATCAATGAAAGGGCCGACGAGTTGATTACCGAGAAATACCAAAATTGTGGTTGCAGGGGGTGCGGCCAGGCCTGCAGGAATATATAGAAGAGAGAGGAGACAAGAAGAAGCAGTATGCCGAGCGCCGCAAGGGCAGTTGCTTCATGCGGGATGGCAAGAGTTGTTTTCAGGGGGAATGAGGTGAGCCACACTGTGTGGAGCATGAAGAGCTGCGCGGGGATATAGAAAAATATGTGTCCCAGCCACACAGGGTAGCTCGTGATCGGCCCCTTGAAGAACGTGAGTGCGAAATAAAAGATTGCCGCTACCAAGAGCGCAGAGAAACAAAATATCCCCGTCGTTCTTCGCGGGGTTTTGATAAACGTCTCTAATCCTCTGTTAAACGCGCAGTAGCTCAACAGATACGCAACGAGGGTCACAAAAAAGAAAGAATAAAAATCTGTTTGGACGATAGGCACGCCGGCATGTGCGAGAATGTTGGGGATTTTGAAGAGAGAAAGAAATAGAAACCCCACACCCCAATACAAAAGGAAGGTCTGGTGTCTTTTGCCATGTGCCCACCGCCAAAGAAAAAACCCGCCGCTTAAAAATGAGACAAGGAGTACGGAGAAAGACAGATAGAAATTGAGCGTGAGCATCTTCCCAAATGCGAGTACGAGTACGTATAAGTATAGCAAACGTTCGTCATTTTGTTGTCCACACTCGGGTATTCTCGGTTGTGTCGAGTATTTCTAGTTTTCTTGGCAGGTATGGTGCGGATCATTTTGGCAATACTGTTGATTTGTCACAGCACACGGTTAGACACAAAAGAGCTCTTCGCAGAAATCGCGAAGAGCTCGGCGGATGTGGCTCAAGGCCAAAAGAAAGAAAAGATCAGTGGGTATACATGGCATGTGCACGGTCGCGGAGCTCATCATCTGTAAAGGGATGATGGGCGGCAGTGAGCAAGAGCGCAATCGCTTTTTCCGATTTCTCTCTCACGCGCTCCGGGGCGATTGGTTTCCACGAAGGAAACGTCGCAGGCGCTCCCTGCATTCCGAGGTGTTCACTGAAGAACGCAAGGTCAGGAGAAAATTCGTACACCGCGATACGAAACGTCTCGTCTTCCTGGAGCGACCACTCCTCTAGCTTCCATCGGATCGTCTCGTCCCCGAAGAGAAAAAACACCGCGTTATCTTCGGGTACATAACCCTTGCCGACCCACAGCATTCGCCCTCCGAGAAAGTTCTCGCCGCGCTCACTGGCGAGCAGGGCTTTGATGGTGTTGAGCTGGTCGGAGCTGGGCAGATACTCGGCCTGTGTATTTCCCGCGGCGAAATACAAGGAGGCCGCGAGCAACAGACAAAATGCAAGTTTCATGACGCTACCTCCCTTGAATGAGTTTTCAAAAAACGTCAGGTTTACGTACTCTTTAATTATACACAAAAACGATAAAAAGTCAAGTTTTTTCGCAGGGTACACCCCAGTTCCGCACACGCCCCAATGTTTACAAGTTCAACCTGTAAACACCTGTAAACATAAACATTTGGATTTTTCTTACGACGACACGCTCGGAGGTCAATACTCTTTTATAGTTTCTCCACTACGACTGCGGTACCGTACGCCAAGACTTCGGTGATGCCACTACCGACACCGGTCGCGTCATAGCGGACGCCAATGATGGCGTTTGCGCCCAGTGCCGCCGCGTTTTTTGCCATGAGTGAGAACGCATCGGCGCGGGCGCCCTCGCAGAGTGAGGTGAAGAGCGTTATGTTGCCGCCAAACAATGTCTGAAGCCCTCCGCCGATAGTGCCGATGATAGAGCGCGAGCGAACGATAATCCCGCGGGACACGCCGATAGTTTTCACAACACGGTAGCCCGACAATTCAAAGGCAGTGGTCATCATGTGGTTTTCTATTGCCATATGCAATGAGTATACACTTTTCCGTATCCGCACAGAACGATAACCCGTCATGCGGGTTATTTTTCCGTTTGGATTCACGATTGAGACGGGTAACGCGCGCCGTGTGCTGTGGATACGCCGTTCAAAACAATCTATACTATTAGGTATGGCTACACAGGGCGCGCGCTTTTCAATAAAAAACATTCTGCCTGCTTTTGTCATCGCTATTGTAGCGCTTGCGGTGTCGTTCATTCTTTCCGACTTTTCAGTTCCTCGCTCCGCTAAAATTCCTGCGGCGGCGTCTGTCGCCGATGACGTCATGTCGCCGCGCATCATTGCCGTGGAATCTTTTGGCGTTAGCACGTCATCAGCCGTGATTTCTTGGCAGACCGACGAACTATCCGACTCTTTCGTTGAGCATGGAGTATCAATATCATTCGGCCTCGGGCCTGTCTTTTCAGAGACGCTCACACAGTCGCATGAACTTACCATTACTGATTTGACACCCGGGACATCGTATTACTATCGCATCAAGTCAAAAGATGGTGCAGGGAATCGCGCGGTAAGCGAAGAGTACCGTGTGCGGACGCTTGACCGTCCGGCAGACCCCGACAATTCCGTTTTAACGGTAACACGGGTTCTTCCCGGTCAATTTGATGATACGAAATACACTGTTTCTATAAGCGACTCGGACGGTCTTGGTTATGTACGCGTAGAAACGGCGGAGGGGGACATTATATGGGCAAACAATCTGCGATACGGATTTTACGGAGGCATCAGAGCATGCCCTGCCGAGCCGATTACTACGGACACGATTACTCTGGAACCGAGCGATTTCCCGCTCACGGGATATGTCATTGACTGCGCGCACACGGGCGTTAAATATCCCGTCACCGCGGACATGCCGCCGGTCACGTCAAACACTTTTATAAAAGACCTCGCGTCGCTCTTTGAGCCGTTTTCTCAACTGCTATCGGGCATGGTTGAGTCAGCGCGCTAGAAATCGGAACACTTTTACGCCGCGGGTTTTGTTAAGGTGTGTCCACTGCGGCGGATGTATATTTTTTCAAACGGAAAAGCCCTTTAGATGGTTTGTAAACCTTGTCAGGAAATCTTTCTACAAGTTTCCAAACGCATCCATTGACCGTTTTCGGATGGAAACTGTGGTCTGATTCTTTAATTTTTGAGAGCAGTTCTGACCAACGGAGACCCTTTGGATGCTTCTCAAGCAACTCAAATGCTTTTGCGTTTATACGATGGGTAACTTTGGAGGACTGCTCGCGTCTATCTTTTTCTTTGGACGTGTCCATATTCGGCAATAATATCAAACTTGGCTCCCGCTACTAGACGAAGTTAGAACCCTTTTGCTACAGGGCAAGAGCTAGTTTTTCTATCGCTGTCCCGCGTTTGCATAAAAAAGCCGCCGCTTCGCGAAAGCGAAGCGGCGGCAGAATCCTAGTCGGCGTCTCCGTTCAGAAAGTTATCTGTTTCAATCTCCCCTTCAATAAAATCAGCTCTTTCCCTGAGACGACGGACCAGCTCTTCGCGGGTTTGGATATGGTCCGGATGAAGCGCCGCATGAACATCGGCGAGACACTCCGCAACCCGGCTTGAATTGCTGTCGAAGATTTGATGGGAACCGGTGCAACGAGCCTTCTTGTATTGGTGTTCAGGCATACGGGGTTTGCTGGGCTGAAGATTTGCCGCGGCTTTGGGTGACAAAAAATATGCAAACAACTTCTGTTGACACACGGGACAGTTGAGTTCGACGGGCCTCGGTCCCTTGTCATCACCCGGATGGCTTGATAAATTCGGCATTTTTGCAACCTCCTTTGGCGCAGGTTCAGGTTGACGGAACGAAAAACACTGAAAGCAGTCTATCAAAAGAACGAAAATTTGTCAAGTTTTTTTCCACGAACCCTTCGCTCCGATGCCTTAGTCGGAGCGAAGGGTGGGGACGAAAACCGGCTCGCTCGCAAAAAGCAGACGCCTCTCGGCGCCTGCTTTTTCAACTTGGCTGGCACTGGACGATGTTAGAACCTGTTTGATGGCTGGAAAGTCAACATTTACGTTTGAGATTGGGAAATAAAAAACCGCACCCGTTTATGTTTTTTTGTCCACCCCTGTTGAGTGCCCCTAGAAGAGTTGGTATAAAAAACAAAAGGGCTCCACGCTTTCGCAGGGAGCCCCGATTGAGGGTGCGGCTTGCTTACGCCACCGCAGGAATGAACTTCTTCTTCCAGTCGTTCGTGAACCTCTGGACGACTTGGTGGATTGCACCGACGCACGCCAGATTGCCGAGTGCCTGCCCGATGATGTAGCGGGCGAAGTTGTCGCGGTCGTCACCGTGGAAGTCCTGGCCGCAGTTGACGTTCGGATGGTAGCCTTTGGCGGCAAACGTGGCGATGACCACATCCTTCTGCTTCACGACCATGGTTGTAGTCGCTGGGGTCTTGGAACTCACAGAGCCAATCCAGCACTGCCACATCGTCGGCGAAGTTGAGGTTGGGCAACTGCTGCATCAGAGTGTCGTGCAACCTCTGCATCTGTCGCCTGCGCTCCTCGTCCTCACGCGCCGCCTTCTTGCCTTCGGGCGAATTGCGATATGTTTCGGCGCGGCGCTCGCTCTTGACGTCGTAGTCGGCGACGATGCCTTCGACCGTTGAGGTCTCGTCGGCGGTTAGGGCGATTTCGTTGAACACGCCCTGCGCCGTCTCCCCGGTCCTGCACACCTCGACCAGCATCTTGGCGGCCGTGTTGATATGGCAACCACCATCAAAGTGAACGGTTTTCATCGGTCAATCCTTTCGTGGATTGTGGTGAACTCGGAAACCCGCAATCATACTATCACGCTGTAAGACTTATGTCAAGTGCTCCGCTACTAGACGAAGTTAGAACCTGTTTACTGGCTGGGAGGTCGGGGTTTGCGCTTGAGTTTGGAAAATAAAAAAGCCGCCCCGTTTTTATTCGCGAGGCGGTGGGTAATTCATTCTTTGGGCAAAGCCGCGAGAAGTTCTTCGAGAAGGTTTCGGTGACGCGCAATCCGTTGATGCTCTTCTTGCCGATACTTCTTTTCGACCTCGGGCGCAGGTGCAGATGTATTTCCTTCGTTCTGTCTCCGCCACGGACCATCCACGTCAAAGGAGCCGCTTACCATCGACGAGGTGCCGTGCGCTCGAGCTCTTTCCATCCTTTTTTCCGCTCCGCTCTCGGATCCGCCCCCGAACTCATCCAGAGCTTTGAAAACGGAATCCCGAAGAAGGGTCAATCGCATCATGCCCCCGTCGCGCGGCTCCGTTGCGTAAACATCGCCGCCCGTACTCCATAGGCGGTAAACAAACTCGCCTTTCCGTCGCCGTGCCTCAACAAGCATTCCCATGATGTCCTCCCAAAATGGAGTTTTGTCCGTCAAAAAACAATATACAAAATACGTGTACATTATATACCTTTTATTCTATTCTGTCAAGTGCTCCCCGGGTAGGGATCGAACCTACGGCCAACGCGTTACTCTGATTCCACTATTTTCATAATGGCGAGGACTATATCTTCATCCCGCTAAAAGCGGGATGTCTCGGTATCTAGTCTCTACGGTGCCCCCACAAGAAGCAGGGTTCCCTCGGTGTTAGCATATCGAAGCACATCCTACAGAATATGCTCGGCTTAGCGTTCACCGATATCCCAAGAAGTTTCAATCTAGATTACTCTAGAAAGCTGCCTTATTTGACAGCGCGCTGCTCTACCGCTGAGCTACCGGGGAATGTATTTGTTTGTGCGCAGAGCGCACCCTCCATGTATAGCAGATTTTGCGCAGTTTTGAAAGCGCGTCCACTATGCGATATACTGTGGACACCATGCTTATTCTTTACGTAAAAACACACTGTCCATTTTGCGAGAAAGTGCTCGCACGGGCCAAAGAGCTTGGCATTACGCTTGAGGAGCGGAACATCGCGCAAGCGCAGTATCTAGACGAGCTTATGGAAAAAGGCGGGAAGCGGCAAGTCCCGTTTCTCGTAGACGAAACACATGATATGTCTATGTATGAGTCAGACGATATTGTGGAGTATCTTGAGGGAAAAACATCAAGATAATTTCAGCCCTAGCAAAACAACAAAACTCCCGTGAAATAACATTCTAATATTCTGCAGAATATTAGAATGTTATTTCACGACTATCGTAGTATACTTGACAGCGCATGAAAACCTCAAAACAACTGGAAAGATATTTTAAAGGAGTAGCCAATCATCGGCGTATTGATATTTTATTACTCGTAGAAAAAAGTAACGATATCACGGTTAATGGAATTACAGAGAAGCTGGAGGCAAATTTTAAAACAATTTCACAGCATACCCGTTCGCTTGTCCACGCGGGTCTTTTGAACAAGAAATACAAAGGACAACAAGTGGCGCACTCATTGTCTCCTTATGGAAAATTTTTTCTTAAATTTATAAAAACATTCTGATATTCTGCAGAATATTAGAATGTTTTTATTGGTGATTGGTATGTACTTAAAAGTTATCGTCAACTCAGGCGCGAAAAAGGAAAAGATAGAAGAGGGGCCCGCCTCCACCAAAGGCTCCGGCGGGGCGAAGAAGAAGGGTGAGCTCAAGATTTCCGTGCGCGAGCCGGCGCAGAGAAACCTCGCAAACACTCGTGTGCGCGAACTCCTCGCGGCGCGTTTCAAGGTGCCCCTTTCGGCGGTGCGCATCCTCGCGGGACACCGGAGTCCTCGCAAACTTTTTTCCATTGACACGAGTTCTCATACATAGCGATTACTCACATACTCTTTTATGCCCATGCGCTCTACTCCACCCTACACAACCAAGGTGACGTTTACCGGAATACCTCACTCTGCAGAGATTGAGGAGTACACCACCAAGAAGCTTGCGTTTCTAGAGAAATTTCTTGCGCATTTTAGAGAAGAGACAGGCGAACTGCTGTTTGAGGTTGAAGTAGGAAAGACAACTGCACACCACAAGGAGGGTGATGTGTATCGCGCGGAAATAAATTTTTCCGCAGGCGGGGTGCGCTTGCGGGCAGTGGGGACAAAGGATGACTTACACTCCGCGCTTGATGATGCGAAAGATGAAATGCAGAGGGAGCTCGTGAATCACAAAGAGAAACATACTGGAGCGGAGAAGAAGGAAGGGAGGAAGATGAAAAGTACTCGCGAAGTGTCTTAGGAAAAACAAGAGAGACAAGCCCCCGCCGCGTCAAACGTGGCGTGGTCGTAGTAGATAAAAATAAATGGTTACCATACTCCCGTGTTTCCGTGTCGCTTTTGTATAGTAAATAGCTTTCTGCGACGTTGGTCAATTTCCCGCTTGAGCACAAGAGGATTCAAGGACTCGTGCAG
>Ga0209542_10003637_pt1 | contig 32707 bp, 33 predicted proteins | sample RifCSPhighO2_01_FD_184028 | JGI IMG/M metagenome (GOLD analysis project Ga0209542, IMG submission 184028) | Soil microbial communities from Rifle, Colorado - Rifle CSP2_plank highO2_0.1 (SPAdes) (version 2) | ecosystem: Environmental > Terrestrial > Deep subsurface > Rock core/Sediment ... | reverse complement strand
AATAACACACCGAGGAAGTGCTTGAATTTTCTCACCCCAAATGAGATGATGCAACAAATCCTGGAAAAGGAACGGAAGAGACTGACAACCTAGTCTTCAAGTGTTGCACTTCCACTGCGAATCTACCATTCCCTTTTTGAGTTCGTTAGATGTCCTATAATTCATAGTTTTTCGTTAGTTTAGTGTCTTAACATTTCATAATCAAAGGTCAATCCAACACTTTCAGATAGACTAGAAATCTTGAAAGGCTCAAATACTTCCAGTGATTTATTTACATCTTCCAAGAAGTTTGATTTGCTGTTTTCCTTTACGACATCGTTAATCAGGTCAAAGTAGTGTTCGTTACGCAACCAAGTCCGAGTGGAAAAGTTGATATAAGAAGTTAGTTCAATATCTCGTATTCCATATTTTTTAGAGTCATCAATGAGTTTGGCAATTCCTAATGCCTCAATAAACTTAATGTTTGTTATATTGTGCGTATGAAGATATGTTTCGACCTGCTTATGGGTGTCAGCGTCGGTGTAATGGAGTAGGAATTGTGAATTATCAGGAGTAATTAGTTTCCAGTAGTGCTTGAGTACAACTTGGGCAATATCACGCTTAAAAATGTCTTTTAGAGTGGGATTTTGTGCATATCCAAGTGATTGCAGTAGCGAATTGAGTTTTCTTTTATTCAATATCCTTACTTCAAGCCTTAGGATTTCAATGGGATTACGGTGACTTTGTATAGCTTTGAGTAATTTTTGTTGATAACTTGTCTTGACCTTATCTTCCGCCTCATCCTTATTTTTGAAAGAGTCTTTCACTTTATCGTAAACGACAATTTGTTGCTGGGTATTGTAGATACGCAAAGCATGGCCTTCGTTCTGAAAGCGGTCATTATAGATTTTTAGCCTTTTGGGTATATCAAACCGTTTGATGGTACGAGTGGCGTTAGAAACTGTTTCATAGTTGGTCAGAAGTATGTTTTTAGAAAAGTCTAGTTTATAGACCTTTGACTTTTTGATAGCTTCGTAAGTTGTATCAACACCCATCTCTTGTAGTCTTGATTGCAGGGTGCTAATAAGATTGTCAAAGTCGTTTTCTTCAATTTCGTCCACATTGTTGTTGAATAGGATTTTAGGTGCTGAAAAATCAACTGTTAGTTCAATTCGTGGCTGTTGGGTAGCTTTATCCGCATAAGATAGAAGCGTCAGTTTAGGGTAATACTTAACAGGGTCTTTTTTGTTTAGATGAAAAGGATAATAAAATGGCAAATATGGTGCACTTGTTGGTGTAATCACATCAGGTAGTTGTGGTTGCCAATCCAGTGGTTTAAGAATTACAAAATCTTTCCTTGATAATTTAAGTGTTATAGTGTCGTTCATTACTTTCCTGTTAAAGTTAGTGACATATGGTGTCATAGTGTTCATAGCTACTCTTGGCTGAATACTTCATTTGCTTTGCTGATTACCGCTTCCTCAATCGCTTCACCTGCTTCTTTGTTTATTGGGTGGTAAATCTGCATATCATTCATTCCCACCTTCTTTGTGGGGTAGGTTAGCCTAAATCCTGTTCCGTCTAGTTTGGTAAAAATACCAATGGAACTCAGGTATAACTTCCCATCAAGGACGAGGCTGGCAAAGGCTACCAACCCGTCCCGAGGTTTAACAATCTTGATTTGCACTTCACTTACTTGGCTCATATGCTTCTTTTTCTGTTGATGCCTTGGCTAATATGATTGCTTTTTTAGCTTTTACATTAGCAGTTGCTAACCTTACATCCTCTCTTAGTCTTTCCTGATATGCTTTTGCTAAAAAAACTTGCAAGTCCCATCTCAAATCATTCCTACTGTTAGCTCCATATTGATAATCTGGAGTCATAATTACCGCTCCAGCTTCCCTTAAAGTCGTATCAATAACCGCTAAGTCTTTGTAATCTCTTGTAATTCTGTCTGGGTTTGAACAAAGCACTACCTTTATATTGTCTGTTTTAAGTCTTTTCAACATTTTTTTGAGCTCTTTTCTTTTGATACCAATACCCGAACCTATTTCTATAAAAATATGGGCAATTGATAGTTTCTTTTCTTTTGCCAGTTTTTTTAGTTGCGTTATTTGGTCGGCTACTGCCACCTCATCACTTTGATTTTGTTCTTTGACAGCTTTTCTTACATAGATAAAACACTTGTTGTTCACTACTTTATTCATTACCTTTTTCACCCCCTCCCTGTTTAAGAATTCTTAATAAACTTGGTTTTTCTGTGGCTCGAATTGCAGTACTTCGTGTCCTTTTTGTCCAGATATCGAGTAACTTTTGAAATTCTCGAATAAAGTATTTGTCAAACTCCTCAGCAGACATTCCTAATAAGTCTTGAGGTTCCTGTACCATAATCTTTTGAGTATCAAGTTTGTTGAGGATTTGCTGGGTTCTTACCAGTTGGTCTATTTGAGTAAGTTTGTCGCTCGTGAACTCATCACCCGTACTTTTCCTTGCATAAGCAGTACAGCGATAATATGGTTGCCTTCTTCCAAACTTCCTCTTGATAAATTCAATCATTTTTTTCATTACTTTTACTCTCCTTTTTTAACCGTTTATCAATTTTGATTAACAGTTCAAAAAAGCCTTTGAGGTTTTGCTGAATGGAAAAAAGTTCGTCAGAAGTTAGAGGGCGACCATATCGCTTCTCGAAGATTTGCTTGGTGGTTAGTACTCCCGCATTACCTTTTTCCATAAGATAATGTCAGGATAAATGAAGCTGAACGAGCTGATTGGGAGAATTTTTTAGAAGTTTTTTCTTGCTTTTATAGTCAATCGTTGAACATATTCTCTAAATTGTTTTATTTCTTGCTTGATGCTCTCATTACTAGAGTCCAAGATTTCTGGCAAGTTTTCCTCGTAAAGTTCAATAATTTGCCCTAGTGTTTTTTCTGGATACTGTTGTTGTAATTCGATTATTCCAACAGTTTGGTCAAGTTTTTTTAGATTAGGTGACCAATAATCAGGTAATTCGGTCAATTTCATCACCCTTTGAATTTGGTTCCAATTCTTTTCTAGCCATTCAGTAAATTCATTCTTATGTTTTATCTTGGTACTAATAACTATTTGAACACCTTGTGGCTCTTGAGCAATATAGGGTATAAGATTTGTAAAATTTGTGCCTTTGACGCCTCTTTTTCGTAACCATTTATCATTAACATAAATTGAAAAGGGTTCGGTTGAACCGAAAGTGGCGAACACACCTTGCCGTAATAAGTTTGCTATTGGATATACCCAGCTTTTTGGTAGTAAAAACCCATCTAGAAGAATAGTTGAATATAGAAAAAGCCGCTCCTCAAATTTGTGTTCCTCTAATCCAACTTTACTCATAATTTCCTGTCCATTTTGAGTATCTACAGCTCTTTCGAACTCGCCATGAGGTAGGTTATCTAGGGGTGCCGTTATTTGATGAATTTCATCAACTGTTAAGTTAGGTTCTCGTTCCTGCCATTCTTTTTCAAAAATACCTTTCATATCATCTGGGAGTTCTTGAAGGTGCAAGAGGTTTGAAGGTTTTATTCCAAGGTTTGCCCGTGCAGTCCAGACCGCTACCTCAAAGTCGATGTTATGCTCAAGTAGTTTTATGAGTTGTTGAGTAGATTTATCGAAGCTATCTAGTTTTTTAACATTTATCTTCATTTTTTATTACTTAGTTCATTACTTAGAGTAGGCTAATTTGTCCCTAGCCTTCCCTGTAACAGTTACTTTATCCCAAATTGAGGCAGTGTATTGGAACGAGTCGAAGCAGGTGTTTTTACTTGACTGGCGAGGTCAGAGCTAAAGCGTTGACTCGTAAGACGCTTTTATCAACTTGAATATGTAATCCAAATCAGAGTCGGGTTGGAATTTTGCTAAGCCTAAATATCCCCATTCATTACTAGTTATGTCCTTGACTAACTTTCTATCATCAACGGGATAACTTCTATCTCTAAGTAAAACCTTTATCCAAGTTGGGCTAAACTCAAATCGTACAAAACTCTTAGTTGTTTTGTATGTAATACCAGACTTTTGAGTATCCTTTTCTTCAATTTCCTCTGAAAGTTGCAAGATTTTTTCCCGTAGTGTTTGAAATCTTTGTTGCATTTCTTGCGATGTCTTATTGAGGTGGTACTGCAAACTGTATTCTTCACCATTATCTTGGGTTACAGTTCTTTTTGTAGGTTTAAGCTCTGTGGGAGCGTAGACGCTTTCCAGATGTAGAATATCAGGCTGGTAATAGTGATAAGTAATCAGCTCAATATGTTTTTCTTGTTGTACTGCACCAAGAATATACCTGCCAAAGCTTCGAGCTACCAAGATAACTCTTGGCTGTTCCCAATTTACCTTAATGTTCTGTCCCAATTTGTTAGCCACTAAAAGCTCAAAGTGTTTTTTATTTAGGATTAGCCAATTGTAGTAAAACAACCCTTGCGCTAACACTTCTTCGTTCTCTTTCCATTTGTACTCAATAATTACAGGTGAGTTGTTCTCATCTAATCCAAGAGTGTCAATTCTTCCCTCAAGAATTGCATATTCTTTTTCGATGAAGCGAATACCTAGCAAATCCTCAAGGTTGTCAGCAAAGAAATCACGCAGGGCAAACTCATCTCCGAACCCATCATCTTTGATTGAGCATTGAGTAACCTTATTTTGTTGTATCTTAAAAATTGCCATATAGTTTAGTTTTTAACGAGTCCTTTTTCTGTCAATACTAAGTATTTTTTATCTTCTGGAACCCTCGGTTTAACCGCTTTAAGTCCGTATTGTTTGTAAAAATAGTTTTGTAGCACTTTTTTGAAGTCCATAAGGTAACAAGAAACATTAACACACAACTCCCATGACTCATCTAGTTTTGTTTCAAAGGAAGCCGCGTCTTTGTTGTTGGCTTCTTCTGGGTCGTTAAGCAAGAAGGTGTTTTGAAAACTCTCCATGACTTTATCGTTTTCTCTTTTGAAAGTTAATATTATTTCTTGAAGGTTTTGAATGAATATCTCATAGCTTTCCCATTTTTGAAGAAACTTGTGGAACTGTAAGTTCGTCCCTGATTGTATAGTTTCATCAATCCATTTTTTGACTGCTTGTTTTTCTGTCCCCATATGCTTGAAGGATTTTGTGAACTTATACGATTGAACTTTGGAAGAAAACTCGCTTAATTGACCCGCATAGTTATCTAGTTCTTGAATTAGTTCTTTGTACACTTCGTGGTTGATTTCATTTTTGTGTTGTTTGTCTTGGGCATGAATAACAAACCAGTAGGTTACGAGCCAACCAATTATGGTTATCACTAATTCAGGCTTTGAAATTATCCAGTTAAAAAGCTCCATATTATGCTCCTAAAACCATCTCCTCAATTTTGGCTTTTGCTTCGAAAAGAGAAGCGTCTACTTCGTCCATTAAGGATTTTGCTTCTTTTTTACGCCTATTAACTTCCTCAACAATATCTTTTTGTACATCTAGTGGCGGTACTGGTATTTTGACTGTTTGAAGTAGTCCAGCATTTACTCCTGACTGATTGTTCCAGTTTGTACAAATACGATAGAAAACCTTATTTTGCTGATAGAGGTTTAGTAATAAAGTTAAAAATTCTGGTAATAACTCTGGGTTTGTTTGAATGCGAGTAATGTGGTTTGAACAGAAGTATTGACCTTCTAAATCAAATAGAGTGGCTTTTCCTACTAAATCCTGGCTATTTGTATTGTTGAATAAAACATCTTTTCTTTTCAGTAAGTCATTTGTTCTAGTCTGTAAATTTTGTTTTTTTACATAGATATTTTTATCAAAAATCAGTTCACGCTGTTCGTTTATATTTGTTGGTCGTATCTGAATAATGCCGTCCTCCTCTTGGTCATTTTTCCCAGCAGCATATCCTGTAACGATATATTTTGTCACTTCACTTAATTGCTTTCTTGGATATTTACTCTTATCTAGAAAAGCAAATACATCTGATGACCAAAATAGGGGGTCGAGCCGATTATTTACTGCACTATCGCTCCAGATTGTAAAAATTTTATCTATATCGTGGGTAAAACTCAAAACAAGTTGTTGACTTATCCATTCATCAATACCCGATAAAAATTCTTGAGCTTTTTGTTTATTCCCTTGTTTCAATTCTTCTGCTGTTAGATGTGCTATTGCAATTTTGTCTTGAGTATCACGAGGGGGTAGGGGTATAAGTATGTTCTCAAAAGCAGATTTATCCAGCCTTCTACGACCCGTTGAGCCTGTGGTTTTCCCGATTATTTGGTTATAGACTCCATCGGAAAACAATACTGAAAAAAGATAGATGGGGTTGACCGCATCTTTTGCTTCGACAATATAAAATTCAGTTGATGTATAAGCATATTCCGCACCATCTAAATCATCGACATAAATATACTTTTTGTTAAATATACTGGGTTCAATACGGGCAAAAAGAATATCTCCCTTTTTGATTATATTTCTTCCACCAACCTCTCTAAAAGGTCTGTGCAATACAGTGCGAACTCTTTTATCGTCAGTTTCCGGCAGTCCAACATAAGGTACTTTTTGAGCGTCATCTACCTTTTGGCGTTTTCGCGATGGATTGATTAAGGCGACTTCTTTGAGCGGTACAAGCCCATGAGTATTCTTAGGAGTAGAAATATAATACAGAGGGCTTAATATCCCTCTGATTTCATCACTCCATACTGTAAAGCAGTTTTCAAATTGATAGTTATGTAATTGCATTGTTATTCAAGAATTCCTTATATTTCTTGACTATCTCGGGTAGCGTATTTCGCGAGTCTTTTCTTCCAGTAGCGTCATAACCGATATGTTCTGCAATAGCCATGAAGATGGGGTATCTTCCAAGGTTTTCATTAGCGGCCTTCTTTCGTACAAAGACAAGTGAGGACTTTACCCCTGCTCCAAAGTGGGCAAAGGCAAAGGGCGGTAAGCTGACCACTGCCAGTATTTGAGCTTTATCCATCAGGAAATCCCTCACATATTGAAGTGATGAGTTGGTGAGTATGCCATCAGGCAAAACAATAGCCATTTGACCAGTACCAGGCTTCAAGAAATCCAAACATCTTTCTATGAATAAGATTTCAGTACTTTGATTATTGCGAACTCTATTGCCGTTTTTCCCAAGGGTAAATGAGGCTAAATATGGGTGTTCATTGGCTTTAACTGAGGCTCCGAAGGGTGGATTAGTTACAATGAAATCAAACTTGTTTTTCCCAAACCCTCTGTTTTTTTCAGTCATCTTCTCGATGTTATCGAGCGCATCAAATCCTATGACATTTGTGTGTCCATCGTCATGAATAATCATATTCATCTTGGCTACTCTGGCTATTGAGTCGTTTATTTCAATTCCAAAGAGGTTATTAGCGGCAAAATCATGCCAATAGCGGTACTGCTCAGTTAAGTCATCGGGGTGATATTCTTCTGCTTGGTTTCTGACATGGTCAAGAGCATGAAGCAAAAAGCCGCCAGAACCACAAGCTGGGTCAAGGACTACGCTATCATTTTTTATATCCATCATCTGAATAGCAAAATTGACGATAAGTCTTGGAGTGAAGAATTGACCGTTCTTACCTTTGAAGAAGTCCTCCATGAACTGTTCAAAAGCAACCCCTTTGGTATCGAGGTCTGTTTTATTAAGAGATATGCCCTGTAAATGCTCGACAACTGTATATAGTTCTTCAGGCTCTACTCGTAGGTTTTCCTTAAATACCTCGGGGTCACGCTCTCTGGCTTCAAGGTATATACCATTGATACGCGCATAGACACTTTCGGCTGGTTCATGAGTCTTGATTTGGAAATCATAAGGTTCACCTACTCTGCGCCCCTTCTTTTCATCTCGAATTTTGACAAAGATTATTTTGGCGAATTCATCAAAGGCAGTAGTAGGAGAGCGTTTGCCTCCTGCCCAAAGGGTATCATGGCACTTTTGGAAAGCTCGCTTGAGTTCGTCTTGGTCAACTACTTTGATATCCCAGTTAGCATCACCCTTTTTGTATCTGAATTCTTCAACTCGGCCATAGGAGATAGGAATGTCAGTAATAGTGGCTTTTTCTGGTTCTCTGTCATTCCACACTTCTGTTTCCATCGCTCGGCGAGTATTTCCAGCCACACATATGGCATAGGGAGCATGAAGTACACGAGCATTAGCTATGGCTTGTTTAGTAGCCTGTTCAAACTCAGCGTCAGATACACCATCTTTTTTGCACTCAACGACAATATAAGGTCGGGTTCTGGCATCATCTTCATAAATAACAATATCGGCGTATCTTTCTGGGGTGCGGTCAGGCATTTCAATTTCAAAGGAAATTCTTCTGCCTGGGTATTGGTACTTTTCAAGTAAGTCGAAGTAATAATCAGCTCTTACCTTTTCTTCGGGGTCATTGAACTGCTCTTTGTGTTCTTGGGGGAGATACTCAATTTTGGCATTGTCATTGAGAAGGCGGAAATAGCCTTTCCTTAATCCTTCTTGGATTTTATCAATGGGTTTTTCTTTGATTATTTCTTCAATTACATCGCTCATATTTGTTTTTATTTGTGTTTATAAACTTCTAAGAATTGGTCGAAGTCAGTTTTTTTAACTCTGAATTGCTTTTCTACCTGATAAGCCTTCAATTTCCCCGCCTTAATCCAACGATACACGCTCATGTAGGACACTTTAAGTATCCGAGCTATGTCCTGTGGAGTTAAAAATTCTTCTTCCATAGTGTTCATAACACATATTAACACTGATTAACATTCATTTCCAATTATGATAAACTTGGAGCGTAATTGCAAGAGATAAAATGCATGAAAACACGGGTATTTTGGATAACAGAAGAAAAATTATTGGAGGCGATGAAGTTATTTTGGGATAGTGATTTAAGAGGCAAGGATTATGAGTACGCTATCAGCATTTATGTCAAAAGGATATTTGAAAACCAATATAAAAAGCCATTCGTTATTACCTTTGAACTTGACGCAAAACACCAAGAAACTGAGAAGCTTTTAGAACTGCCATCCAATGAACTTGCAAATATCCTTCGTACTTATCTTGAAGAACATACTGAGGTAGATTTCGGGTTAGCTCCTGTTATGCAAGGCAGATTTGAGGGCTATAGCTATCCGTTTCAGGTAAAAAGGTTTATTGGTTCTTCTCTAAATACTTTTCAAGATGATTTACTAAACTTCATTCAAAAGAAATCTAAACACTATCGTACTGCCGATACTAGTTTTGTTGTAATACCAGAGTTAAAAATTTCAAATCAAGCTGTTGGCGGACTGTCAGCTCACCAATCCAAACTCTTAGAATTCTCGGAAGTTTTTTTAAGAGGCTTGTCGAATAAAATCAATGTTGATAGGAAATCCCTTAGGTCAATTCTTGTCTTTTCATTATCTAATAATTCCCCCGTATTAACCCAGATTTATCCAAACTTCGGTGAATATAGAGGTATTTACAAATTATGATAATCTATAAATTCCTCTAACTCTTACGGTTGAGACCATATTATTAAGTATGTTAATTTGACCCTGAAATTCCCTAGAACACCCTTAATTCTTAAAAATGATGTATGAGGGTAATTTCTAAGTCACTTAGACAATTGATATTGTTTGATATAGGAAAAGTCTAGAATATAGAAATTCCAAGTTTGCCTCTCAAGTAGTTATTTCCTTTCTCCACTTGAGTCATAATTGGGCGAAATATGGTATAATAACCAAGTATGAGTACAAGAACTACCAATGCTTATTATTGGCATTACACCTCTCTTAGGGAGGCTGGTAGTTTTGTGGCTAAATAACCTAATTTAGATACATAGAAGAACTATCCGACCTCCCAAACGGGAGGTTTTTTTATGGGAAAAAATATGAATACAACACAAATACCAAGTTTCAGAAATCTATATGCCTTCGGCAAGAAATTGCCTATAGATTTGTCGTTGAGCGAGAACCCGTTGGGTTGTACGCCTAAGGTTTCTGTGGCTTTGAGAGGACTTACTCAACATGATTTCTTTGATTACCCAGACCCCGATTGTTCCAAGCTCAAACAAGTAATAGCTACTCGATTTAAGTTAAAAACCGAGAGTGTTTTTGTGGCAAATGGCTCGGAGGCAATAATAAAACTTATCACTCAGATTGTCATACAACCAGAAGATGAGGTAATAATTCCCGAGCTTACCTTCCCTATGTTTGATATTGCGTCAAAGTTATCAGGAGGAAAAGTTGTTCTGTCTAAAATGACTTCTGATTTTGATATTGATTTGGAGGATATCAATTCCAAAATTACAGATAGAACTAAACTAATAATTTTGTGCAATCCCAATAATCCGACTGGCAAGGTAATTCCCAAGAAAAAGATATTAGCATTTGTGAAATCCACTCAAATTACAATCATAGTGGATGAAGCAAACATCGAATTTGGTGGTCAGACAGTAATAAAAGAAGTAGAGTCACTACCTAATTTGGTAGTTCTTAGGACTTTTTCAAAAGCATTTGGTTTAGCTGGCTTTCGAGTTGGTTTTTGTGCAGCAAGCCCTGAGATTATTCAATTACTTAAACAGACCAGCCAGCCGTTTCCTGTATCTACAGTGGCAGAAAAGGTAGCTCTGATAGCTTTTGAGGATATCAAGTTTATTGCTAAATCTAAACGGTTTATGGACAAGGAAAGATTATTTCTGACTCGCGAATTATCTAAGCGAGATTTTAAGGTGGTAAATTCACAAGCAAACAATTTACTGGTCATAGTAGATGGTTCTTCTACTGATTTTGTGACAAGGTTAAATGAAGAAGGCGTTTCGGTAGTTGACGGTTCTTGCTTCAGGTTCAATGGCCTTAATTTTTTTAGAGTAAGCCCAAGATTGAGAAGGGTAAATATGCAATTACTAAAAGCGATTGACAACATTACTGACGATTTATCCTCTCCGCCTTCTTCTAAGTGAGGTTTTGTATTGTCTGGGTGGGTAAGACGGCAGTTCGCAATCGCTTAATAGAAACTTTATTAACGCCGCACGCTCTCTGCATAAGATATTATCTGGAACCCAGCCGTTCTTGGCTTCATAATAGCCACCGATACCGATTGTAATAATATGCTGTTTGAGTAATTCTAGCCCTAAACCCATTTGAATTTCAGGGTCTGATACATTCGCTTCTGTAACATAATCAATCCAGGCTTCGGTAAAACCCGTTTTTTCTGCGTATTCATAGTAGGCATCGTATTTATGTGCCGCTTGGTTCATAAGAGTAATTGCTTTTGATTGATTAGCTTTACGCTTTTCCTCAATTTCAGGGCGGGCTTTAAGTATTTCCTGAATTTTTCCTTTGTTCTGGTCAAAAGGGTTGTTTTTTATAGCAGGTGAATTCCATTCGGGGCGGGGTTCTGTGTTATTCCTCGTTTCGTTGTTGTTTTGTGTGTTTGGTTGCATATTCATCAAAAGTCTAGAATATAGAAAAGTTTAGCCTTAACCGATTGCTACTTGGTATGCTGGTTTTGATTGCCCGAGAATTTCCCTCATAGCTTTTATCTCCCAATCGTTGACTTGGAGTATAAGAGGTTCGGCTTTGAACGCGTTGATTAGGGGGAGCAACGATTCAATTCAAAAGCAAAAAGTTCCTTGAAGAGATTTGACGCGGGTGTTATACTCTCCCAAGTTGAATATTGGCCTTGACCGCAAAGGCATGCGCGAGCCAAATCCGCTAACCGGCGGAAATTAAGAAGCAAAAAGGGTGGAACCACGCTTCGACAAGCTCAGCGCAAGCGAGCAAGTTGAACTCGTCCCTTTACTAGTAGGACGGGTTTTTTTATGGCAAAATAAAGACATGGATTTAATGGACAAAATTGTCAGTCTTTGCAAGCGCCGGGGATTTGTTTATCCCGGCAGCGAAATCTATGGGGGACTGGGTGGAACCTGGGACTACGGTCCTCTAGGCGTAGCTCTCAAAAGGCACGTTAAAAACGAGTGGTGGAAGACTAATGTTCTCTATCGTGAGGATGCCGTCGGGATGGATGCAGCGATCATGATGAATCCAAAAGTCTGGGAAGCTTCAGGGCACACTGAAGCGTTTTCCGATCCTCTAATTGAGTGCAAAACATGCAAAAAACGATTCCGTGCCGATCAAATTCCGGGTGTGCTAGTGCAAGATGATAGAGGAAAAGTGCCAGCGGGTACTTTATGTCCAAGTGGCGGCCACGAATTAGACGTAGGGTCGATTGAGTGGGTACCAATAAGAAAGTTTAATCTTCTTGTGAAATCCTACTTAGGCGTCGTTGAGGGTCAACAGTCTGAGGTATTTTTACGGGGGGAAATTACTCAGGGTGTCCACGTGAACTTCAGAAATATCCTTGACTCCACAAGAATCAAAGTTCCCTTCGGCGTCGGACAAATTGGCAAAGCGTTTCGCAACGAAATTACACCAGGTAACTTTACTTTCCGTTCCCGAGAATTTGAACAAATGGAAATGCAGTTCTACATTCGGCCTGACGATGAGGAGGGAAGAAAGTGGTTCGACTACTGGAAGGAACAACGAATGAGCTGGTATACTAGCTTGGGAATCCAAAAAGAAAAGCTCCGGTTTCGTGATCACGAACCTGACGAGCGAGCTCATTACGCTCGGGCGGCCACTGACGTCGAGTACAATTCTCCATTTGGTTGGAAAGAATTTGAAGGCATTCATCATCGTGGTGACTGGGATCTAACTCGTCACCAGAAATACAGTGGGGTAGACATGAAATATCGCGACCCGGATTCGGGTGAGGAATTTGTTCCTTGGGTAATTGAAACCTCAGGTGGTGTCGACCGCGCGACTTTATTTTTCTTGATCGACGCCTATAAAGAAGAAGAAAAGAGAGTTGTTCTACAATTAGATCCACGCCTATCACCCTACAAGGTAGCTGTTTTTCCTTTAGTGGCTAACAAGCCGCAACTTGTAGAGAAAGCCAAGAAAATTTTCTCTGAGTTGAAGCATAGCCTTTTGGCCGTTACTTGGGACGACCGCGGCAACATCGGCAAACGCTACTACGCTCAGGACGAAATTGGCACGCCTTGGTGCGTCACCATTGACTATCAAACCCTGGAAGATGACACCGTGACGGTTCGGGATCGAGATACCACTGGACAGGAACGTTTGAATATTGCTAACCTATTAGCATACTTTCAAAGTCAGCTGGAAAAAAATGACTAAGAAACTGCCCGTCATCATTGTTAGTCTAGTTGGTCTTCTATTAGTCGTTGCCGGAGTCATTGTTTGGCAAAAGTCCGCCGTCAAAGAACCGTCTAAGACGACCGCTCCAAAAACCCCCACCATCAAGAAAGTCGACCTCAAAAGCCAACCCGAATGGGTTCAAAAACTGACTGTCACCGTCAAAAAAGGTAAAAGTTCGACCAATAGCCTTGACACGCTCACCTTCGCTGTTTCTGGCCTGCCCGAAGGTCTTGTGAGCAGCCTCGAATACACTTTTTCCTACGAGACCACCAACCGGGGAACCGACGGCGGCTTCAGCACCCGCCCGATTGATATTAATGGCGAGACAACCTACACTAAAACTGTGGAAATGGGCAGTTGCTCGACCGGCGGCAAATGTGTCCGCAATGAGGGCACCACCAGTGTCGACTTGGAATTTGACTTCACGACCAAAGACGGCGACCAGCCCATCTGGACGGGCACTTTGGATTTAAAGTAGGAGATCCGTTTTGTGTTCAATCCTCCAATCTCCCCGGCCTCGCCCGAGCTAGGCCGAGGGCGGGCAAATCTCAATTCCGCTGTTTGGCTCTTGACACTTTGTGAAAATTGTTTCACACTAGTATCCAATCAGGGTCGATGAACGAATATCACGTCCCCGTGCTCCTGAAAGAAGCAATTGAATATTTAAATGTCACAGAAGGAAAGAAATATATCGATTGCACGCTTGGAGGCGGGGGTCACACTACCGGTATCCTTTCTAAAGGGGGCGTCACACTAGCCATCGACCAAGATTCTGAGGCCATTGCCTACTCTAAAGCAAGGAAAAAATCATATATTGAAAATTGGAAATTAACTCTTGCCCAAGGAAATTTTGCACATTTAAAAGACATCGCCACCGATCATGGATTTGTCTCGGTTGCTGGGGTTCTTTACGATCTTGGCGTGTCCAGCCATCAGCTGAACACCGCTGATCGGGGATTCAGTTTTGCTTCCTCTCGGAGCGTCAAACTGGATATGCGTATGGACCCGGAGAACCAAGCGGTCACCGCTGCCGACTTGCTCAGCGCAGCCAGCCAAGATGAGCTTGCGGCCATCTTTTTCCGCTATGGAGAAGAAAGGCGGGCCAAAAGGATCGCCAAAGAGATTGTCAGTGAGAGGCAAAAGAACAAGATTCTCACCTCTGATCACCTCGTCAAGATCATTCTCCGAGTCAGAAATCGGGGCAAAAACGACCGGACCCATCCCGCGACCAGGGTTTTTCAAGCTTTGCGCCTTGCTGTCAATGTCGAGCTGGCCAACCTGGAAGATTCTTTGCTGCAGGCCGTCGACTTGCTGCAGCCTGGCGGTCGGCTTGTCGTCATCAGTTTTCATTCCCTGGAAGACCGAATCGTCAAAAAATTTTTCAGGGAAAACCCAGATAAGCTAACTATAATCACAAACAAACCAATCACACCAACTCAGGAAGAAATAAACTCTAATCCCAGGGCCCGGAGCGGAAAGCTTCGCGCCGCTGAGAAGATTGGACAAACAACTTAATACCTAATAACTAGATACTTAGTACTCGTTAAAACACTGAAGGCAGAAGTGAGAAGTTTTGCAGAAGATAAATTTAGAAAAATCCCAAGCCAGACTTCGGGCCTCAAACGTTTTAATTGGCCTGCTTCTTTTTGTGGCTGCTTCCCTGGCTTGCCTTCGGGTTCTCGTGGCTAATCAGCAGGTCGGAAATTCGGAAAAGCTGCATATCCTTGATGAAAAGATAGCGAAAGTTACTGCCGAGAACCAGGTTCTTTCGGAACAGCTTGCCAGCAAAGAATCTCTCCTCAGCCTGGAGATCAAGGTGACAGCTCTTGGTTTTGAAAAAGTGCCCAAGTTCGCTTTTCTTCCCAAGGAGAATGACGTCGCCTTGTCAACCCAAACCCCCAGTCTTTAGGACCTGTCATCATGACGTTTGAAAAAAAAACCCGCTTGCTGGTTATCTTCTTTGGCATGTTTTTTCTCGCGACCTTGAGCCGGCTGTTCTATTGGCAAATTGTCAAAGGTGAGGATTTGACGGCTCAGGCTGACAGTCAGCACCATTTCACACTCTCTGTCCCAGCTGCCCGCGGTGACCTCCTTTTTTCTGATCAAAAACCACTGGTTGTCAACAAAGAGGCCTTTCTTCTCTATGCTAATCTGCCGAAAATTGATCGTCCGAAAAAAGAGGTCGCTGACCAGCTCGCCACTATTCTCGCTGGGGAAATTCCTTTAATTGCGACTCCTGGGGCGCAGCAGCTCAGCCCGCCAGAGCATGAAGCCAGGATAGAAGCTAACAAACTGGCCCTAAGTCAAAAAATCGAAGACAAGCTAAATTTGCCCAGTGCCGTCTGGGTTAATTTGGCACACTTTGTTAACAGGGACATCCGGAAGAAAATTGACGATCTGCATCTCTCCGGCCTTGATTTTGCCTCTGAGGAGACCCGGGACTATCCGGAAAGCTCCATGGCTGCCCACACCGTTGGTTTCGTTGCCTCCGACCAGAACGGCAACCCCAAAGGCTACTTTGGCCTTGAAGGTTTTTACGAACGGGAGCTTGCTGGCCGCCCCGGCGAAGTTCGCATTGAGAAAGATGCCTTCGGCCGACCGATTGCCATTGGGGCTGAAGAACGCCGGGAGAAACAGGATGGTAGCAGTTTAGTGCTCACCCTCGACCGTAGCGTCCAGCTTTTTGCCGAGCGCAATCTTGAAAAAGGAGTCCAGGATTGGAAGGCCGCTGGGGGAACAGCCATCGTCATGGACCCAAATGACGGCCGAATCCTGGCTCTTGCCAATCTTCCAAAATATGACCCGGCCAACTTTTCCTATTATGAAACTGCTCTTTATAAAAATCCGGCCATTGCCAACCTCTATGAACCAGGCTCCATTTTAAAGCCGCTCGTCATGGCCGCCGCAATTAGCGAAGGAAAAGTGACCCCAGAAACCCGCTGCGACCAGCGCTGTAATGGTCCTCGAGAAATTGGTGGTCTTTTCATCCACACATTTAACAATCAATACCATCCCAATCTGACCATGACGGAAGTTCTCGTTAATTCTGACAACACCGGCATGGTCTTTGTCGGCGAGACTTTAGGTTTTGACAAGTTCTACTCCTCTGTTCAAAAATACGGTTTTGGCCAGAAAACCGGCGTTGATCTTCCTGAAGAGGAGGAAGGAAGTCTGCGCCGCAAACAAGATTTCTATCCGGTGGACAAGGCCACTCTCACCTTCGGCCAGGGAATTTCCGTCAACGCTCTTCAGATGGCTCGGGCCTTTTCGGCTCTGGCCAATGGCGGCCACCTCGTCTCGCCCCATCTAGTTTCCCAGATTGACGCCCCAACCGGGCCAATTGCTGTGGCAGAAAAACCCGGCCCTCAAGTCATCTCGTCCATAGCCGCCCAAACGGTGACGGAGATGCTCATTCAGGTTTGTGAGAAAAGCCCGACGCACTTCCCCCGCGATCGCATTCCCGAACTTTTCCCGTATCGCATCGCCTGCAAGTCCGGAACGGCTCAGATTGCCGTCGGCGGCGCCTACAAGGAGAAAGGCACCACCGCCTCTGTCATCGGCTTCTTCCCCGCTAACAAGCCCAAATACCTCGTCTATGTCAAACTGGTCGAACCTGAAGTCCGTCCCTGGGGCAGTGACACCGCCGGCCCCGTCTTCTTCGCTATCGTCCGCGACCTCGTCAACTATTACGGCATAGCGCCTAATTGATGGCCGGAATGTATAATAGACCTACTATGCTGCGAAAACTCAAGAACGCGGTGCATTTGGCGCAGGCTAGATGGGCCAATTTTCGCTCCGGCAATCCTTCCTCGAAATTAACTGTTATTGGTGTCACCGGCACCGACGGCAAAACCACCACCTCAAGCTTAATTCACCACATTCTGACAACCGCCGGTGTCAAAACTGGGATATCCTCAACTCTCCTATCGCCTCATACCACAACCCCGGGTCGGGGAGCTGTCCACCGTTTCCTGGCTCAATGTCTCAAAAACAGCTGCACTCACGCCATCATTGAAGTCACCTCAATCGGCATCGACCAGAACCGAGTGGCAGCGATTAAGTTTGACATTGGGGTATTAACTAACATTGCGCAAAATGAACATCTGGACTACCACGGCACTTTTGAAAAATACCGCGACACCAAGATTAACTGGCTTCTCTCCTATAAAACAATAGTAACCAACGCTGACGATAGCTCACTCTCCAATCTCAAATCTCTGCTCCAAAGGAGCGCGGAGCCAATCTCAAATCGATATGTCAAAAACCAAAAACTGATAACATATGGCATAAAAACTAAGGCAGATATAATCCCCAAGACCCTTAAATACACCACAATGCTTCTTGGTGAATTTAACACCTACAACATTCTGGCTGCGATTACCGTTTGTCGTGAACTTGAAATACCTGATGAAACAATCACACAGGCCATTGCGACTTTTAAAGCCCCGGAAGGTCGATTGGAAGTAGTCACAACTAAGCCCTTCACTGTCATCGTCGACTTTGCCCACACTCCCCAGGCCTTTGAAAAAGTTCTCCCGGTGGCAAAAAGCCTCCTTAAAAGTAAGAAAAATAAACTCATTCATGTCTTCGGCGCCACCGGTGACCGCGATCAGGATAAAAGGCCGATCATGGCCGCTATTGCCAGTAAGTACGATGATTATATTTTTCTAACAACTGAAGACACCTATTCTGAGGAGCCGAAAAATATTCTCGAGTCTCTGGAAAAGGGTCTCAAAGACAGCTGGTACGCAAACTATAAAGTCATTCCCGATCGCCGTGAAGCCATCCGCCGCGCGCTAAACTTCGCCACCAAAGGCGATGTGGTGATTCTAACCGGCGTCGGCCACCAAAAGTCTATTAACGCCGCCGGCCGCGAAATCCCCTGGGGCGAGGCAAAAGTTGTCAAAGAACTCCTTCATGCAAAATAAAATAAACCCGATCATTGAAAAAGCAATCAAAGAGCGAGTTTTCCCCGGAGCGGTATTCTTGATCGGCAACAGTCATAACATCGGATATTGCCAAGCTTTTGGCACAACCATGTATAGCGATCCCGGCTCCAAACCGGTAGTAAAGGACACAATCTATGATATTGCCTCGCTGACAAAACTTTTTACCTCGACTGCAACCCTGATCCTTCTTGATCGAGGAAAAATAAGACTGGACACTAAAGTTTTTTCCATAATCCCTGAGTTTTCTGGAGGATACAAGAATGAAGTTACTGTCTGGCACTTGCTGACTCACACGGCAGGAATAAATTTCCATCTCAAATCCCTGAAAGATTTTCCCTCGAGGGAAATCAGGCAGCATCTCTTTCATCGACCGCTGGATTTTGAACCGGGGACAAAAGTCCAGTACAGTAATCCCAATGCTATGATGTTGGCGGAAATTATTACTGTGACCAGCGGGAAAAAATTTATCGATTTCTTAAAAGATGAAATCATTAGTCCCTTGGGTTTGAAAAACACCGGTTTTAAACCTCCCAAGAAACTTCTTAGCCGGATTGCCCCAACCGAAAAAGACAGCTGGCGAATGCGGCTGGTTCACGGCGAGGTTCATGATGAAAGCGCCTTCGCTCTTGGGGGCATTTCCGGCCATGCCGGACTTTTTTCTACGGCCGAAGACCTATGGAAATTTGGCACCCTATGGCTAAACAAAGGATCCTTTAGGACTAAACAAATTCTCAAAAAAGAAACCGTTAGTCAGGCAACCACCCGTCAGGCTAAAGATAACTACGGCTGGATAGGATTGGGTTGGAGGATAGACAATCCCAAAATAGTGGATCATGCGCCAATCGGAACTTATGGTCACACCGGTTTTACCGGAACTTCAATCATAATCTCTCCATTGAAAAACAAGATATTAATTGTCTTAAGTAATAGAATTTATCCTAAAAGGAAGGACGTTTCGTTGATTCAGTCTGTTCGAAATCAACTAACTGAAACCGTTCTAACCAACAATTGATACAGAAAACGATGATGAATCGATTGATCATCGATTAAAATATCAAATCACATCAATGAATTTGTCAACCCTAAGAGAAAAACACCCAGTTTTTACCTACCGATCCTCAGCCTGGAAAATAAATGGTGATGATCTTAGCTTAGAGTGGGAAATGGGGACCAAAGAGCTTAAATTCTCGCCGAAAGTCACCATTTTCAAAGCAGCTGGAGGTGCCTCGAAGCTGGCAAAAGGCGAACTGGATAATCTTGTCTTCCACCTCGGCCTGGCGGACATTTTTTCCTATTGGAAAACCACCTGTTCGCCAGAAATAAAAATATCCGCCGGCTTCCTCACTGCTGACCAAATTGCCTGGTGGCACGACCTTCTGATTTCCGGCATGGGTCAGTATTTCTATACGAACCAAATTGATTTCCGCCCTGTAGATTTCGTTAGGTTGTATGTTACTTCTCGCGGTCGCGTATACCAACCTACAAGTGATCAAATTTGGGAGAATCAAAGAGTTCTCATTCCGGTTGGCGGAGGCCAAGATTCGGCAGTTACCCTAGAGCTACTATCAAAATATCATGGGCCGGAAAATGTGGGCGCTTTTGCCATGACAATCTCGAAAGCCACCGAGGTTCCTCCGGCCTCCGAACGACTGGTAAAAACCGCCGGCGTTCCTCGCCTCATCAAAGTTCATCGCGAGCTTGATCCCGAAATTTTTGTTTTGTCCGAAAAGGGCTATCTTAATGGTCATGTCCCTTTCACCGCCTACTTGTCTTTCCTTTCCGTTCTGATTGCCCGGCTTTTTGGCTTTTCTGAAGTGGCTTTTTCCAACGAACGCAGCTCGAATGAAGCAAATTTGGAATATCTGAGGGCTAAAATTAATCATCAATATTCTAAAAGTTTCGAATTTGAGCAGAAGTTTCGAGAATATAACCTGAGATACTTAAGTGACTTAAGTTACTTAAGCTTCTTAAGACCACTATATGAACTGCAAATCACGAGATTGTTTTCTCACATGCCTCAATATTTCGCCCAAATTAGAAGCTGCAATGTTGGATACAAAAGTGATTCATGGTGTGGCCAGTGCCCAAAATGTCTGTCAATTTTTGTCGGATTGTTTCCTTTTGTGAAAACCGAGCAACTTCGGCAAATTTTCGGTGCCAATCTCTTTGAAAATGAAAATCTAATCGACCTGACAATGAATGTTCTAGGCCTAGGCGCAGGGAAACCCTTCGAGTGCATCGGCACTTTTGAAGAAACAGTCGTCGCTTTCTACCTATCTCTAAAGAAGGGTCAGGCGGATCCCGGACAGTCCGCGATGAGGAAAACCCCCGTCCTGCTCGAGCATTTCAAAAAGAACATGACTATCCTGGAGAATAAACTCGGAGATCTCCAAAAACTGTCCGAGAAAATTCTTGCCTCTTGGGACAAAAACAACCATCTCCCGACCGGCTACCAGAAAGTCCTTAAAAATGCCTATGCCAAAACTAACAACCAATAGTCGGATCCTCATCTACGGCTTTGCCCGGGAAGGAGCCTCAACCCTCAAATTTTTGCGCCACCAAGGGTTAAAGCAAAAAATATTTGTCACCGATGATCGAGAAATAGAGATCTGGGACGAACAATTTAAAAGAGTCTATGCTACTGATCAAAATTTGGAATTTATTCAAAATCCAGACGTCCAAAACAAGGATTCAGCAAGCTTTGACGCTATAATCCTCACCCCTGGCAAATCAAAATGGAGACTGCCAGCAGAACTTTGGCCCATTCTTACAAACCAAACAGCGATATTCCTTGATAAATTTCCTCACCAGACCATCGGAGTGACTGGAACAAAAGGAAAAAGCACCACCTCAACATTAATATTTGAAATGCTCCGAGCCGCCGGCAAAAATGCTCTCCTTATTGGCAACATTGGCAAGCCACCCCTTGATTATTACCAGGATGTTAAGCCAAACACCATCATCGTTTTCGAACTGTCCAGCCATCAATTGTCACTAGTGTCGACAAGCCCCCACGTGGCCGTTTTGCTCAACGTCTTTCCTGAACATTTGGACTACTACCCTTCACTCAAGGACTATGTATCAGCAAAAGCAAACATTACTAAATTTCAGACCCAAAGCGATAATTTAATTTATAACTCCAACGACCAAAATATTTCTGCTATTGCAAGGCAAAGCCCAGCAAAACAATATCCCATAACAAGCAGTCGGATTCGGCAAGTCACTGACTGGGAAACATCCCTGCCAGGCAACTTCAACAAACTTAACATTGCCGCCGCCTTCGAAGCCGTTAAAATTTTTGGAGTCACGCCAGAAATCGCCCGGGATGTGGTGAAGAATTTTAAACCCCTGGAACACCGGCTGGAACTGGTTGGAACATTTCAAGGGATTACCTTCTACAATGACAGCATCTCAACAATCCCCGAAGCAACCATCGCTGCATTGGATACATTAAGTGATCGAGTACAAACACTGTTCGTTGGTGGTTTTGATCGGGGAGTGGGGTTTGGAAAGCTGGCCAAGAGAATTGTCCAAAGCCCAGTTGAAAATTTGATTCTTTTCCCAACCACGGGACCAAAAATCTGGCGAGAAATCCAGAAACTAAATTGGCAAGCCAAAGAGACATATCTGACTTATGAAACCAGTGAAATGAAGTCCGCCGTGAACTTTGCTTTCGAAGTTACAGCTCCGGGGAAGATCGCTCTCCTTTCGCCGGCCAGCCCCAGTTTTAATCTTTTTAAGGACTATGCCGACCGGGGCAAGCAGTTTAAGGGTTGGGTTGTCAAATTAGGAAAAAAACCCAACAAATGATATAATTTTGTGTGGATTTCCACTAATCAGTAACGAACCTTCACAAATTCAGTTCGTGCAAATTAGCCGCAAATTTGTGTAGATCCTTATGTTAAAAGTTCACTTCATGGGCATTGGGGGCTCGGGAATTTCCGGCGTGGCCCGCATGGCTCGGGAATTTGGCTATGTTGTCAGTGGCTGCGACGCTGAGGAAAGTGGTATCACACACCGACTGCGCAAAGATGGTGTTCCGGTCGAAATCGGTCACGACATCTCTCATCTCAAAAACGTTGACATTCTGGCCTACTCTCCGGCTGTCATCTACCAAAACCAAACTCACCCGGAGTATTCTCAAGCCACCAAAAAGGGTATTGCCATGATTTGGGAGGCATTCATGGCAAGATTCCTTCAAAAGGATAAATTCGTCGTTGCCGTCGCCGGCACCCACGGTAAAGGCCACACCGCGGCTATGATCAGCCTCATCCTTGAGCAAGCCGGTTTTGACCCGACCTGTGAAATCGGCGCCAACCTTCTTAACTGGGACAAGAAAAACTATCGTATTGGCAAAGGCCAACATTTCGTCTGCGAAGCGGACGAATTTCGCGAGAAATTTCTTCTGTATAAGCCCAACCTTGCCGTCATCACCTCGATTGAAATGGACCACCCCGAATATTTCAAAAACTTCGAGACGGTTCTCACCGCCTTTAAAAAGTTTGTTCTGCAAATAAAGGAGCCCAAAACACTGGTAATTAACGGCGAAGATCAAGGCTGTCTTAAGTTGCTTAAGCTCCTTAAGTCTCTTAAGTGGCGAGGAAAGATTATCACCTACAAAAAATTGACCAAATCGCAGGCAAAACTTCGTCTTCCCGGCGATCACCTCCGCGCCGACGCTGCCGCTGCCCGGACAGCAGGCATTGTCCTCGGCATTCCGGCCAAAACCATCAAAACCGCGCTCGAAAGTTTTTCCGGTTTGGAGAGAAGATTCGAATACAAAGGCGAAGTCGAAGGCGCCAAGCTCTATGACGACTATGCTCATCACCCAACCGCCGTTCTGGCCAACATCAAAGCTGCCAGAGAGCTGTTTCCAAAACGTCGCATCGTGGTTGTTTTCCAACCCCACATGTATGCCCGCCTGGAAAAGCTCTTTGATGAATTTGTCAAAGTCCTCAAAACAGCCGATAAGGTTGTCGTAACCGACGTGTATACAAAACGTGAGCAGGGGATAACCAAACCTTCCGGAAAAGACCTAGCTCTAACAATTACTGCCCCAAAAGCCACCTACGTCGGCGGCGACCTGACCAACGTCGCCAATTTCATCGAGCGGAACGTCCAAAAAACCGACGTGGTGATCTTAATGGGAGCCGGAGATATCTATAAAGTTTCTGACCTCCTTCTGATTGGAAATAGGTGACGATAATTACCAGTCAAAATTTGACAAACCAGAATAATGCCTGTAATATATAGCTATGAACATAAGTAAAGATCGTGAGCCGAGATTTTGGAAGAGGTGGCAAAAAGCAGGGGCAGTCGGCACAATAGGAGATGCCAAGTTAAACGAGGTTCGCACAAGCGGGAGGACATTGCCAATTGTTGCTGTAGCGAAACACTATTCGGGTCCAGCCGCGGGAGATTCAGTGGTTGGGCTGGGTGAGAAAGTAATTAATGAAGGAACTTCGACGGATGGACAACCTTGGAAAGTGACTGCGCCGGAAGTTTCCGTCGTAGTTAAAGGCCATGGGTGGCGAGTCCACGATCTGATACAACTACCTCGACGAGCGCGAGCCTTAGACCGAGTTTTTCCAAAAAAGTAGCCCTACACTACGTTCACTTCTGGTTCCAGGTCGATCTCAAAATTCATCTTTACCTCTTCCTGCATCTTTTGGGCAAACTCCAAAGTCTCCTGACCAGTGGCTCCGCCATAATTAACAACCACCAAAGCGTGCTTCTCATACGTACCAACATTTCCCACACGCTTTCCTTTCCATCCAAGCTCATCCAAAAGCCTTCCGGCCGGGATTTTGACCATATCCGTCATGGCAAAAACCGGATCGTCAGGATTTGGATAGAGCATGTGGTCAATTGGGTATGGCTGGAGATCTTTGACTGACTGGGCCAATTGGGCAAATTTGGCTTTGGAAACAAAGGGGTTTTTGAAAAAGCTCCCGGCCGTGCCCAGTTTGTGCCAATCCGGCAGTTTTTTTGACCGGATGGAAATAACGGCCTGAGCAATCTCTTTGGGCGTAAACTGTCTCTGTCCCCGACCGGGGTAAAGAGTGTCCAGCTCACCCTTGAGCGATTCATAGCGGGAATGATAAGTTGTGTCATAATGAGCCGTCTTAGAAAATTTAAACGTCACCGAAGTGACGAAAAATTTGCCTTTCAGATCATGCTTGAAAACGGAATCACGGTAATAGAAGTGGCAATCTTCGTTACTTAAGACACTTAAGTTTCTTAAATCACTTAAGTGAAAACCTTGCACGGACAGGATCACTTCTCCCACAGTCTGCCCGTAGGCGGCAATGTTCTGCACTGGCGCTGCCCCAACTGTTCCCGGGATAAACGCCAGATTTTCAATGCCAGATAGACCTTGTTCCACCGCCCACATCACAAACTCGTGCCAGTCTTCGCCCGCGGCCGCTTCCACGGTAACCGAGTCGCTGTCTTGAAGAGTCACTCTTCGGCCACGTAGTTCATTTTTGACGGCCAGCCCATGGTAATCCTTTGTCAACAGAATATTTGCTCCTTCCCCAAGAATAAGCATTAGCTCAGTTTCTAAAAGCACGGTGCTTAAGTTCCTTAGGTCACTTAGGGAACTTAAGGCGACAAAACGGTTTGCCTTGGCTGACACTTTAAAGGTGTTAAAAGGAGCCAGGTCAACGTTTTGTTGGACTTGAAGCATTTTTTGAGTAAAATTGAACAGGCTTAAGATTCTTAAGGCACTTAAGTCTCCTAAGTTTAGCACAAAATGACAACCTACACTGTCACTGGCGGCACACCCTTGCGAGGTAAAGTCGAACTTCGGGGCGCCAAAAACGCCGGCTTTAAAGAAATGATTGCCGCTCTTCTGGCCGACACACCGTCACAAATCTGCAATCTGGGATTAATTTCTGAAATTAATTTTGCTTCTCAAATAATTCAGACCCTTGGAGGCAGGGTCGTCCCCCGGACCGATCCCCACTGCGTTGAAGTTGACCCGGCGGGAATTGGAAATTTTGAGATACCCTCGGAAATGAGCTCAAAATCACGTTTTTCAATGATGTATGCTGGCCCGCTTCTTTCCAGATTTGGCAAAGTCGCCTTTCCCCAGCCAGGGGGAGATAAATTCGCCAAACGTCCCATTGATCGTCATATCGATGGCCTCCGGGCGTTAGGAGCAGAAGTTGAGTTTAAAAATGACACATTTTTCGCTAGTGCGCCAAATGGGTTAATTGGCACCACCTACCATTTTCCTAAAAGCACGCACAACGGAACCGAGGTCTTAATCTTAGCTGCGGTGAAAGCCAGGGGTACCACAATTCTGGAAAACGCTGCCGCCGAGCCGGAAATTGACGACATGATCAAATTCCTAAACACTATGGGGGCAAAAATTACCCGTGTTGAACCCCGGACGATTAAAATCGATGGCGTCAGTTCGTTAAAGGGGGTCACCCACCACGTCATGCCCGACCGCAACGAAGCGGTAACCTATGCCTGTATGGCTCTTGGCACCAGGGGGGATGTTTCAGTGTATAAGGCTAACCCCTCGGTGCTCAAAGAATTCCTGGAAAAAGCTGAGGAGTCTGGAGGAGGGATCCAAATAAGCAGCGATTATATCCGCGTTTATTTTAAAGGTCCCCTAAACGGAACACACGTTATCACCGCCCCATACCCGGGTTTCATGACTGACTGGCAGCCTCTTTGGGCAACTCTCATGACTCAAGCCTCCGGGGAATCGATTGTTCACGAGACGATCTACGAGAATCGTTTTGACTATGTCCCGGGACTAATCGAAATGGGAGCAAGGATCGAGTCGTACGAACCTGATGTTCCTGACCCTGACGAGTTCTACAGTTTTAACTTGAGCGATGACACCCCCCGGAGTAAACACGCTATCAAAATTTTCGGACCCTGTAATCTAACCGGCAATCATGTTGAGGTGAACGACATCCGAAGTGGCGCCACGGCTCTCCTTGCCGGCATGATCGCTCAGGGGACAACGACCATTTTTGATCCTAAGGACCAAATCAAACGCGGCTATGAAGACCTCGCCGGCCGCCTCACCAGCCTCGGCGCTCATATTGAGATTACCACTGATACTGTATAATTTAATCACCCTATGATGCCATCCTATCTCGGGCTCCTCCTCTTGTCTTTTTTCATCACCACCGTCCTCTTCGTGCCCTTCATCGATTTCCTCTACAAACTCAAAATCAACCGGACAAACGAAAGCAAACGGGTGGACACCCAGGATAAAAAAGCCTCTATCACCGCCCAACTGTTGTCCTATAAAACCCGCAAGCCAATCGGTGCTGGGGCCCTCATCATCTGTGTGACCACCCTCCTTTCCCTCTGGTCCTATGGTCTTCTGGGCATTCGCGCCCGACCAGAAGAACTTTTTATTCTCCTTTTTACTATGCTGTCTTTTGCCCTTCTTGGCCTCTATGACGACGTCCGCAAAAACGTCGACCGGGAGAAACTCGGCATCTTTTGGCTTCGCTGGCGCCACAAACTCATTATTGAAATTGCTCTGGGACTGGCGATCGGCCTCTATTTCTGGAAGATTTTGGGTTACGACTTTGTCAATATTCACTGGTTTGGGCTTCTGGACGTTGGTGTCCTCTTTGTGCCTCTCACCGCCTTCACTGTCGTCGCCTTTGCCAACGCCTACAATATTACTGACGGCCTTGACGGCCTATCAGCCGGCATTTTGCTCATCTGCCTCACTGCCTTTATGGTTCTTGCCGCCCAGCTACTTCACCCTTCGCTCGCTCTCTTCATCGCCATCTGGATCGGCTCTTTGATCGCTTTTCTCTACTTCAACGTTTTTCCCGCCCGCATCGAGCTTGGGGACACCGGCGCTCTAGCTTTTGGGGCCACGCTGGCGGTTGTCGGCCTCCTCACCGGCAAAATCTTTGCTCTGGCCATCATCGGCGGGGTTTTTATTTTCGAAGTTCTCAGCTCGACAATCCAGATGCTCTCCAAACACTTCACTGGCAAGAAATTCTTTGCTGTCGCCCCGCTCCATCTTTGGTTCATGTCTCGTGGTTGGGAAGAACCAAAAGTTGTCATCCGCTTTTGGCTGGCCGCCATTCTTTTTGCTATCTTTGGTCTCTGGCTCGGTCTCATCAAATAGGCTAATGCTAAGTCGAAAATCTGCCCCGCCGTTTGATCTTATCCCCGTTGTCCTCCTCAGCGGACTGCTGCTCTTTGGTCTGCTCATGGTCTACGACTCCTCTTCCGCCCAGGCCCTTCTCACTTTCCACGACAAGTACTATTTTCTCAAAGAGCAAGCGAAGTGGATTGTTTTTGGTCTCGCGGCCGGTGTAGCTGCTTTTTTTTTCGACTATCGCCGCCTGCAACAACTGGCCCTGCCAATTCTGATAGCTGCTTTAGTTCTTCTCTTGGCCGTCTTCCTCCCCGGGTTGAGCATTCGCGCCTATGGCGCCCACCGCTGGATCAACCTTGGCGTCTTTGTCCTTCAACCGTCAGAATTTGCCAAATTAGCCGCCATCATCTATTTTGCCACCTGGCTTAACAAACCCCAAAAGGGCAAACTTCTCTCCTTTTTCCTTCTTCTGGGAATTCTGGTCGGGTTAATCATTCTCGAGCCAGACATGGGCACAGCCATCGTTCTTCTGGGGACCTCGCTCGCCATCTATTTCCTGTCCGACAATCAGCTCAAACCTCTGCTTTTCACCATTCCGGTGATGGCCGGAGCCGCCCTGGCTCTAATCATTCACTCTCCCTACCGCTTAAAGCGTCTTCTCACCTTCATTAGTCCCGATTCTGATCCCTTAGGAGCTTCCTACCACATCCGCCAGGCTCTCATCGCTCTGGGAAGCGGGGGGCTTCTCGGGATTGGCCTGGGAAATTCTCGGCAAAAATATTCCTATCTTCCCGAGGCCAACACCGATTCAATCTTTGCCATTATTGGCGAGGAGCTCGGTTTTCTGGGCGGCCTCTTCGTCATCTGCACCGTTGCCTATTTTCTCTATCGCTGTTTCCAACACACCCGTCAGGTCAGTGATAAATTCGGCCAGCTCCTGGGCCTTGGCATCATTTCCTGGCTCGCCACGCAAACAATTGTCAATCTTGGCTCCATGGTCGCGCTCATACCGCTGACCGGCGTCCCCCTTCCCTTCATCTCCTACGGCGGCTCGGCCTTGGTTGTAGAATTAGTGGGCGTGGGGATCCTGTTTAACATTTGGAAACACAATCTTCACCGGTAATCACTTAAAGCCAGCCTATGAATCGTCTTTTCATCACCGGTGGCCATTTGACACCCGCTCTGGCAACTGTCGCTGAGCTGCAAAAAAGAGGGGAGTGGCAAATTTATTTTTTGGGACGCAAGCATTCTCTGGAGGGAGACGCCACTCTGTCAGTGGAATACCTCACTCTTAAAGATGACCGCACAATAACCTTTCTTCCAATCACGACCGGACGACTCCAGCGGCATTTCACCCGATACACCATTCCCTCACTCGTCAAAATTCCCTTCGGCTTTCTTCAGAGCCTCTATTGGCTGGCAAAATACCGTCCCTCGGTGGTTTTGAGTTTTGGCGGCTATGTCGCCATTCCCGTAGTCCTGGCCTCATTCCTATTGTCTGTCCCGGTTCTCACCCACGAACAGACACTGATCCCCGGCTTGTCCAATCGAATAATTAGTTTTTTTGCGAGCAAAATCCTCCTTTCTTGGCCGGACCCGGGACACATTTTTCCCAAAAATAAGTCATTAGTCGTTGGCAATCCCCTCCGACCAGAAATTTTTCAGACCAACAAGACCACCAACTGCTTGGCTTTTAAAAAAATGACGAATAAACATCATTCTCAGGTCCTCTATATAACCGGCGGGAACCAAGGAATGCAGTCAGCTAACAAAATCATCAAGGACGCTCTTCCTGAACTTTTAAAAACATGCCTGGTGATTCATTCAGCCGGAGTTAAAAATTTTCCGCAGATGAATCGTTTTCGGGAAACCCTTAGTGATGACCTCAAAGAAAAATATTTTCTCTTCGATTTCATAAACCAAAACGATATTGGTTGGGTTTTAAACTCTGCCGATCTCATCGTTGGGCGGGCCGGAGCGAACACTGTTTCGGAAATTGCCGCTTTGGGCAAAGTGGCTGTTCTGATTCCTCTCCCCTGGTCGGGTGGGGGAGAACAAAGCAAAAATGCTCAAATGCTCCTTCCTTTCGGTTCAACCATTTTGCCACAAGACAAACTGACGCCTAGTGTCCTTCGTGACGAAATTCTCCGGGTGAGCTCCGACCTAAAAAATCATCAAAAACTAGCCGCGCAGGCAAAAACCCTTGTCAACTATCAAGCTGCTTCTCTAATTGTTGCCGAGGTAGAAAAAGTTGTTCAAGGGGGCACCAAATGAGCCGGCGCCTTGCCTTGCCGATTGCCATCATTGCCTCCTTTCTCACGATCATTGCTTTTTTGCAACTGACCAAGACTCCGTCGCTTCGCCTTCCGATCGCCAATTCTTCCGCCACGACCGAACTTAGCCAGATCCTTCGCGAGCAGAATCTCGCCATCTCTTCGCCGCTAACCCTCACTGGCACCACCGCCACTGCCTTCATCTCTGGTCTCACCGTCTTTTTTTCTCTTGATAAGGACATAAACACCCAGGTCCGGACTTTACAACTAGTTCTAGGGCGAACTAAAATTGAAGCAAGAGCTCCGAAGGAGATCGATTTAAGGTACAATAAGGTTGTCATCAGATATTAAATGCCAAAAGACAAAATTGTCAGCGCCATCGACATTGGCTCATCAAAAATCACGACGGTGATTGCGGCCAGTGTTCGTGATGAAAAACTGTCTGTCGTTGGTGTGTCGACGGTTCCGTCCCGTGGACTCCGTAAGGGTCAAGTGGTGGACATTGAAGAAGCCGTCGCCTCAATTTCGGAAAGCGTTGACAGCGCCGAGCGTATGGCCGGCCTTTCAATTGGCAGTGCCATCGTCTCTGTTGGTGGGGCCCATCTTGGCAGTCAAAACAGCAAGGGCGTCGTCGCTGTCTCCCAACCTGAAGGCGAAATCACCGGTGCTGATGTCAACCGGGTCGTTGACGCGGCCCGAGCCATTTCTATTCCTTCCTCACGCGAAATTCTCCACGTTCTTCCCCGGGACTTCATCGTTGATGGCCAACCGGGGATCAAAGATCCCCTGGGCATGACCGGCGTGCGCCTCGAAGTGGAGACGCAAATAGTGAGCGGCGCCACGACAGCCATTCGTAATCTCGCCAAATGCGTCGGTGAAGTCGGCATCGACATTGACGCCGTCGTTTTTTCTGGCCTGGCCTCCTCCGAAGCCGTTCTTTCAGACACGGAAAAAGAGCTTGGTGTTGTCCTCATCGACATCGGCGCGGGAACGACCGACGTGGCAATTTGGATCGATGGTGCCCTGGCCTACTGCGCAGTTTTGCCAATCGGCGCCCGCAATGTCACAAATGACATTGCCGTTGGCCTTAGGGTCAGTTTGGAAAGCGCCGAAAAAATTAAACTCCTTCTCTCCCAAACCCTCAAACCGAAATTTGGCCTGGCCGAAAATCCGGACAATCGCAGCGGCAAACCCTTGGATGAAATGGACCTTTCCAGCCTCGATCTTCCTGAAGAAATCAAAAAGGTCTCGAAGAAAACTTTGGTTGACGGCATTGTCAAACCCCGGCTTCTGGAAATCTTCACTTTTGTCGGTCTGGAAATTCAAAAAGCCGGCCTTACCGGCATGACCCCGTCCGGTGTCGTCGTCACTGGCGGCGGAGCCCTGACTCAAGGCCTTCTTGAAGCCTGCCGCCAGCGCCTGGGCATGCCCTGCCGGATTGGAGCTCCCTTCACCACTCCGCCCGTTCGTCTGAGTGGCCTCATCGATGAACTCAGCGGACCGCAATATGCCACCAGCGTTGGTCTCGTTCTCTACGGCGCCAAGGAAGGAGAATTTGGGGGATCAAAAAAGTCCGGCGCTTTGCCCTTGCCAAAGGTTCCCTCCTTTGGTAAGATGGCCCAAAATTTACCCATAAGTGGTATTTTTGGGAGAATTATAAAGCTCCTTAAATCGTTTCTGCCCTAAACCAAAAAATTCGAAGCACGAAGCTCGAAACCAGAAACCACTCTTCGCTCTTTGAGTTTCGAGGTGGCAAGCAAGGATTTTAAATAATTTGCCTGCCCTTCCGAAGCTTTAGCGAAGGAGGGTTTCGAATTTCGGATTTAGGATTTCGAATTTATCAATTGTGTTAATTAAGCCCGATCTTGCCCGCTTCGCAAAAATCCGCGTCATTGGTGTTGGCGGCGGCGGCGGCAATGCCATCGCCTCAATGATTAACGGCGGCTCCATCCGCGGAGTCGACTTTGTTGTCATTAACACCGACGCCCAGGTTCTCCTGACTAATCCAGCAGCGACGAAGATTCAAATCGGCGAGAATCTCACTCGCGGCCTTGGCTCCGGCGGCGACCCGGAAACGGGCAAAAAAGCCGCTGAAGAGTCGGCTAAAAAAATCGAAGAAAAAATTATCGACGCTGACATGGTCTTCATCGCCGCCGGCATGGGGGGCGGGACCGGAACCGGTGCTTCCCCGACAATTGCCGAAATTTCCAAAAAAGCCGGCGTTCTCACCGTTGGTGTTGTCACTAAACCCTTTGCCTTTGAGGGCACTCATCGGCTGGTCGTTGCTGAAGAGGGGATTTCCGCCCTTAAAGACAAAGTTGATGCCCTCATTATCATTCCTAATCAGCGAATTTTGGAGGTCGTGGATAAGAAAGTCTCCCTCCTCGAGGCCTTCAAGATGGCTGACTCAGTGCTGACAGCTTCCGTTCAGGGCATTTCTGATCTCATTGTCATGCCCGGCCTCGTTAACCGGGATTTTGCCGACGTCAAATCCATCATGCAAAACGCCGGCTCGGCTCTCATGGGCATTGGCGTCGGCAGTGGCGAAACCCGAGCCTCCGTGGCCGCTCGTCAGGCGATCTCTTCCCCACTTCTCGAAATGTCCATCGACGGCGCCCGGGGTGTTCTCTTCAACATCATTGGTGGTCCGGACATGGGCATGACCGAGGTTGATGAAGCGGCCAAAATCATCGCTGCCGCGGCCGACCCTGACGCCAAGATTATCTTCGGCGCGACAATTGACGAAACCCTGGTTGACCAAATCAAGGTGACCGTCATCGCCACCGGTTTTGATGAAAACCGTCAAAGGATTGGCGAAATGCGCTACCAATCGCAATTCTCTGGGTCTTCACCGTTCACCCGCACCCCGACGACACCATACTCTGCTCAAGCCACCCCAACTGGCGACAACCAAAACGGCCAGGCAAAATCCGATGCGCCGGAACCAGCCAAGGAAATTGAGGAAGACTTCGGCGACGAGCTCGACATCCCAGCCTTTTTGCGCAAAAGGAAATAAATTAATTAAATCTATCCTCAAAATGATCGCCCTCCGTTAAAACTCCCAGTCTTTTCATTCGGCGCTGCAGATTGCTTAAAGCTCCTGTCTCTCTGTCATGGGTCTTTAGTCAATAAGGAACGAAACTGCTCGTTCTATGGGACATTAGAATCCTAATAATATTTAACGTCATTTCTTCAAAACTCAGTTTTCTGTGGTTGTATCTAAATTCCATTTCTTTTAAGTA
>Ga0209542_10003636_pt1 | contig 32721 bp, 32 predicted proteins | sample RifCSPhighO2_01_FD_184028 | JGI IMG/M metagenome (GOLD analysis project Ga0209542, IMG submission 184028) | Soil microbial communities from Rifle, Colorado - Rifle CSP2_plank highO2_0.1 (SPAdes) (version 2) | ecosystem: Environmental > Terrestrial > Deep subsurface > Rock core/Sediment ... | reverse complement strand
TTTTGTCTATCAGTTTTAACTGGACCAAAGGCATGACCACGGCCACCATTTTTTTGGCTTGATCTTGCGTCAAACCGATAGACAAAAGCGGCTGGTAATCTAAGCCGGAATCCAAAAAATTAGTCATATTTAGGATTAGCCTCCACCCCAGGAATTAAATTTAATAAGCCTGCCTTGATCTCGTCATCGTCGTCCCAGTCGGCCCAATGCGGCGCGGCTAATTTAGCGACTTCGTATCTTTCTTTATCTGACAAACTAAAGTGGTTGTTTTTCAACCAATTTTGATTAGCTTCCAAAAACCGCTCCACTGAAACGATGGCTATCTGTTGGTTGATCATTTGGACCACAGTCGGATCAGCGACCGCGCCGGCCACGGCCGTACCATCGTCCACCGGCTGGCGAAACGCCTCGACTTCATCTTTGTTTTCCACAATCACCAAATGGGCGGCTCTGGTTATCAGTTCCGGGTCTAGGTCCGGATGGGCATTGTGCATTTCCAGTTGCAATACGCCGTGAATGCCGCCCTCCTCCGGGGTCAGCCAAACTCGATCGCCGTTTAATTTAATCCCCCATTGCTTGCCGCCGGACTCATGCCAACTGCCATATTCGGTTTCGGTCACGGTCTCCGGCAACGGTTCAGTTGCCGCCGGCGGCACTACCGGCGCGGGCGGAATGGCTAAATTCTCTGGATTAATCACTGCCTGCATACCCACGTACTGCGGCGACCAAGCCGGATTTTCCTGATGCATTTGGACTTGCAACCGACTAGTACCACTGGAGTCATCCAAGCGGATTTGCCTGCCGTCAGGTAAAATTCCCACCAATTCATCATCATTTCTCAACCACATGCTCCCGTCGGCATAAACGATCTTGTCCGCTTGCCAATTTATCTGATCAAATTCAAGGTCGGTAATCCGGGTATCAACTTCCTTTGTATAAACCCCATCATAATTGTTATCGGCAAAATAACCCTGATCGTCTTTGGCCAGATCAGCTCTGGTGTCATTGTTTAAATCAATGTTGGGCGGCAGGGGTGCGTCGGCCTCCGGGCTAAACGCCGGGCTAAGCGCCAGGCTGGCCAGATGAACGGCGCCGGCCTTGGCAATGTCGCCGCTGGTAATATCAATGGTGCCGTCAATTTTTTCAGGAAGATTCGGCGCTTCAGTTTGGTTGAGGGCGTCCAAAGACTGCAATTTTGAGTCAAAATCCCCTAACTTCCAAAATCCGCGCGATTCAGCATCGTCGATTACCCCGTCTTTATCGAAATCCAAATAAAAGCGGTCGTTAACCCGGATAAAGTGGTTATTGTCGGTATCAACGATTACGTCCGGACCGGCATTTTGATCCAGCCAAAATGCTTGGAAATCCGCCTTACCGTCTTGATCAACGTCAATTCCCCAGCCGTAATTCTGGTCGGCGGCGCGCTGTAGCCAAGATTTATCGATCGCTATGCCCGGCGACCAGGAAAATTCCGGCGTCGGCGGTACGACTTCAGTCGGTGACGGCGTAGGCGTTGGCGGGATTGTCGTCGGAGTTGCCGTCGCCTCGGTAGCCGCTACCGGGCGGGATAACTTGCCGGCCAATTCCCCGCCCACATCCCAAATAAAACCGGCGGTAACCAATGTCGTCACCGTGGCGGAAACAATACCCAGGGTTAACTCTGTCCACTCTTTGGCCTTTTCCGGTTCAACAGTTTCATAAAGCTTTCTTCCGGCATAGGTGGCTACCCGTGGTAAAACATAACTGAACAGTCCGCGGTTAAGTAAAATTTCCCAAGCTGAAGACCCGGGTATAATCGCACTAATTCCTTTTCCAGCGGCAAGCAAAATTGTTGTTAATCCTGCCCCAATTGTTACGGCATTAATTTTATCAATCAGATATAAATCCTTTTCGCTTTGATCGGTCAAAATTTTACCTAAGGCTGTTTGTTTCAAGTAAGTCAAAAACTTCGGCTCATTCAACTTCGTTTGTAGTTGTTTATAAGTCAGGCCTTCTTTAATCACAATGAATGCAAGGTTACTAAGCATTAACGCTACTCTGGCGCCGGTGCCAACCGGCCCGCCGACCTCAGAAACGGCTCTGGTTGTTAAAGTAAAAACGTCCCGCCAATTACGAGGCTTTAAAGTATCGCCCAAAATGCCTAATTCTTTAAATAACCCGGCGGCCGGTCGGTTCCAGTCGGCTCCGCCCGCTTTTTCTTTCGTCTGGTTTGGATATTTGGCCGCAAACATCGCCTCGTTGACCAGCTCCCAACCCTGACCGGTGTCGACTAAATGAACGGTTTCTTCGCCAACGGCAATTTCGTGATGCTTGCCCTTGACTTCATTGCCTTCAATGAAAATCTTCTTGCCCTGTTTTTCAATTTCAATGTCATTGGGTAAAGACTGATCGTCGATTAACCAGGCCTCTTGCTGATGTCCGTCAATTTTCCATGAAGCCCGGTCCTTAGTAATCCATAAATCAAAATCTTCTTGAGGATTATCGGTAATGGTTAATTGCGGCCGGACGGTTTCGCGGACGATATCAAACGTGTCCGGTTCAACACCATTAGTCACAAAATAGAAACCCCCCTCACTTGCCTCACCTTTTGTTTGTAAATGTATTCCTGGTTTGACCAAACCAGGAATATTTTCAGAAGAAGGGAAATCAAATCTCATTTCCCCATCCCAGACATCTATTTTACCCTGAACCAAACTGTCTGATTCCACGACAAAAAAATCACCGGCTTGAGAACCATATCTTCTTCTCGGGGCGAAAGCCACTTTTCCTATACCTGAGTCAGCCGGATTTGACGATAGGCGTCCGTTGACCATCAAAATAAATTCCGTTCTCTGTTTTTTACTGACCGTAAAAACGTCAGGAGTTATCACTTCAAGGTCTGACCTTGAAGGCAATTCCTGAGCCGGAAACGATTCACCTCTCGCCCCGGCTTGCGCTGCCTCATTTGCCAATTCCACAAAACTTTTTTCTGCCATATTTGTATTTTACCCGATCCCCCACTGTTTGGCTAAAAGTTTGACCTCTCGCTCAAAATAATGTTTGACCTGTTGCCAATTGACCGGCTTAAACATTTCCGGCAAAGCATCATTTTCGGCATCGTTGAAATACACCAAACTGTCAATAATATGTTTGATCGAAACATCCTGTTTCTCATATCTCCTCTCGAAAAACCGCAACTGTTCCTCCAGTGAATATTTTTGGCTGATAAAAAATAGATCAATAAAATCACGTTTTTTGCCGCGCGACGACACCGCATCTAACTTCATACAACTGATATCCCGTAAATCCGCTACTTTTATCCCCTGATAAACAATTGGCGGGTACAACAATTTGTAAGGATATATAAAAAAACTCAACTTTACCCCATTTAAACTGCCGTTAAAAGTTCCCTGGTCGTTTTGCTGAATGGATAACCTGCCCAAAGGCGTCAACCCGGAAAAAATCACGTTCGGATGAACCGGGATGGGACTAAACCAATCCAAGTCATAAGACAACCGGTGCCCTAAATGCAAAGCGGCGGCCGTGCCGCCGGAAAGGTAGTATTTTTTAACAAAATCCACCCGGCTTAATCGATCCAGATTTGTCTGTGTTTTTGGCGAAAGTCCTCTTGAAAACACAATATCTCCTCTTTAGGAATATTATAAATATTATGGAAAAAATTGGCAGTCTTGCGGCTGATAGACCGGCTGGTCTTAACTATGCCGATAATAAAATCTTTCCCAAATGTTTTTTTAAGCCAAACTACTGATTCAACATTACCATTTTCCAGCAACCTTTCTGCCACATATCTTCGATGCGTATCAAGGTTTAACTGTTCTAACGGTGTATCCCAAAAAAACTTGTAAAATTTTTTAGGAAGATGCTTAGGGATCATAGATATATTTTAGCCAGAAATTTGACTAATTGCCATTGGCGTTTGATCCGCCACGGCTGGAGTATCAGGCGGTAAAACCATTCCAGGCCCAAAACCCGCATAAAACCGGGGGGGCGCAGCCAGGGTTTGGCGATTTGATCGAGAGCGCCGCCGACGCCCATGGCGACTTTGACGTTTAACTTGGGCAGGTTTTTAGCAATCCAGCGTTCTTGTTTACCGTGGCCTAAAGCGACGAAAAGTAGGTCGGGTTTGATCCGGTTGATTTGTATTACATCAGGCTCGGAAAGACCTTCAAGGACAGTCCTTGTAGGTTTACCTACGAGGACTGTCCTTATTGTATTTGCGGCTTTTTGGGCAATCCCCAGCCGGCCGCCGACGAGCAAAGTTTTATGGCCGCGTTTGATTAAGGCCAGCATTAAATCAATGCCGGAAACGCGGGTTAAACCGGGCGAGGCCAAACGCAAACCCCAACCGTCGGGAATCGCCAGATCCGCCTGATTGAGAATCTTTTTAAACTCTTGATCCTGCTGCGCCAACATCACCATTTCCGGATTGGGCGTGACAATGAAGCGCTTTTTGGGTGACTTGAGCCAGTTTTCCACCCGCTCGACCGCTTGGGACAAAGTGATTTGATCGACGGAGACGCCGAGGATTTTGGGCATTAAACCTGTTCAAAATGAAGGTGGCGCTTGTGGGTGAATTCCCAGAGCCCGTGCTTGCCCCCGGCCGTGCCGAAACCGCTGTCTTTTAATCCCGTCCAGGGCGAACCGGGATAAAAAGCGACGTCTTTATTGATGTAACAGCCGCCGGCAACTACCTCATTGGCAATTCTTTCGGCTGAGGCTTTGGACTTGGTAAAACCGGCGCTGGTCAAACCGTACGGAGACAGATTGGCATAGTGAATTGCCTGATCCAGATTATCGACATCGCAAATCGGCAGGACCGGACCGAAAGTTTCCTCGCTCATGATGTCGATGCGCGGCTGGACGTGGATCATCACCGTCGGCTGGTGGAAATTGCCGGCCATAAACTTGCCTTCGCGGATCCGGCGGCCGCCGGTCAAAATCCGGCCGCCCTGGACCACGCCGCGGGTGATTTGGTTTTCAAAAGCCGCCAGCTGTTTGGCGGAAACCAGCGGCCCGACGTCGGTGGCCGGATCCATGGGGTTGCCGACTTTGAGGGCTTTAGTTTTTTTGACAATCAAGTTAGTTAGTTTTGAAGCCACCGCCCGTTCGACAAACACCCGCTTGACGGCGTTGCAGACCTGGCCGCAATTCTCAAACCGGCTTTTGACAATCAAACCGGCGGCCAATTCCAGATCGGCGTCGCGGCAGACGATTGCCGGCGTACTGCCGCCCATTTCCAGAGAGAATTTGATCAATTTTGCCGCGCATTTGTTAGCAATCTCTTTACCGACCGCGCTGGAACCGGTAAAAGTCACCATGTCGATCGGCTGATCAATGAGCATGGCGCCGATCCGACTCCCGCCGTAAATAATTTGGAAAACGTCTTTGGGAATCCCCGCCTGCCAAACCAGTTTGGCTAATTCTTTACCGACCAAAGAAGTATATTCCGAGGGTTTAAAAATCACGCTGTTGCCGGCCACCAGCGCCGGCGCAATTGACAGCATCGGCGTATTAATCGGGTAATTCCAAGGCTTAATCGCCGCCACTATCCCCACCGGATCGTAAGCTAAAACACTGGTTAATTTATTTTTCTTAGCCAAAATTTCCGCAGTTAAATATTTGGGGCCGGCTTTAGCGTTGTAAAGTAAGTCGGCGGCGGTCGTCAAAATTTCGTCGGTTGACTGGGTAATCGGCTTACCCATCTCTTTAGTAATCAATTCAGCTAAAGGCTTAACCTGCTGTTTTAGTAAAGATGACAGTTTCAATAAAGTCTGGGCGCGTTTTTGGATCGGGACCTGCCGCCACTGACTATAGCCCTGACGGGCGGTTTTAACAACGATTTCGATATCTGCTTTGGTGGAGATTTTAACCGAGCCCAAGACGCTGCCGTCAGTGGGATTGATTGATTTTAATTCCGGCATCAGGCTATTTTACCACTTTTCGGTCAGCACTGCCAGTGTCTGTTTGGCGGCTTTGACCCAAGAAAATCGGGCCGCTTGACGATAACCGGCTTCGATCAGACCTTCGCGCAAATCTTCACTAACCAAAACTAGTTTGATTGCCTCGGTTAAACCATTAATATCTTCCGGGTCAACCAAAATTGCCGCTTTGCCGGCCACTTCCGGCAGGGCCCCCCGATTACTGCAAATTACCGGAATACCCAAGGTCATCGCCTCGAGAACCGGCAAGCCGAAACCCTCCATTAAGCTCGGCCAAACAAAAATTTTAGCCATTTTATAGACGGCCACCAGGTCCGGGTCGGCCACCCGGCCGATGAACTTCACCCGGTTACTAACGCCAAATTTTTTGGGCGCGGACAGAATTTCTTCATACATCCAGCCGAGCTTGCCGGCGAGAACGAGATTTACTTCAAGGTCCGACCTTGTAGGTTTACCTACGAGGTCGGACCTTATTGGGATTTGCGAAAATGCCTGGATTAATCTAACCAGGTTTTTCCGCGGCTGGATCGTGCCGACGAACAAAATATAGTCTTTGAGCAAATTATATTTATATCTGATCTGCCGCAAATAATCGGATTTAAACCGTTGGTCTTTAGCTTTAATTATCCGGCGGCCGATCCCTTCGTAAATAACGGTAATTTTTTTGGGGTCGGCGCCGAGACGGTCGGCCAACTGGGTTTTGGTCCAACTAGAAACGGCAATCAGGCGGTCGGCCTGCCTGACGGCATATTCGGTCGATTTGTTCAAATACAGTTTCTGGGGAAATTGGTAATACTGGGGCAAGTATTCGTATTCCAAACCGTGAATAGTCACTACGGTCCGGACGCGGCTGGGCCTTAAAATCGGCAAAGTATGCGCCGGAATAAACAAAACATCGGGCGGGTGTTTTAAAATCTCCAAAGCCAGGCCGCCTTGGGTCCACAGTCGTGGCCAGGGGATATTTTCTCTGCTATACAACCGCCAGTGGTGCTTTTTGGCCTCCGGCAACTCAAGCAGCGCCTCGATTAATTCCCGGGAATAATTCTCGGTGCCCGTCCGGTCATTTTGAAAAGCTCGTGAAGCGTCGATGCCAATGATCAATGCCTGTTTTCCAGGGCGATACCCGTGCCTTTGGCCACGCACAAAAGCGGCTCTTCGGCCACATGGCAGGGAACGCCGGTCTCCTGGGTTAATAACAAGTCAAAGTTTTTAAGCAGGGCGGTGCCTCCGGTCAAAACAATCCCCTTGTCAATAATGTCTGAAGACAGCTCCGGCGGCACTTCTTCCAGAACGCTCTTGACCATGCCGACGATCAGGTTGAGTTTTGGCCGCATCGCCTCTTCAATCTCTTCCGGCTTGATCTCTACCGATTTGGGCAGGCCCTGGATGCTGTCACGGCCCTTAACGGCCACCGGTTTTTCCGGATCAGAGTTAGGCGTGGTCGTCGCCCGGCCGAAATTAATTTTTAACTGCTCGGCGGTCTGTTCGCCGATAATCAAACCATGTTTTTTCTTGAGGTACAAAGCAATGGCGTCGTCTAAGCTGTTTCCGGAAACGCGGATGCTTTTGGAGACCACGATCCCCCCGAGAGAAATGACCGCGGCCTCGGCCGAACCGCCGCCCATGTCCACAATCATATTGCCCGAGGCTTCACTGACGGCAATGCCGGCGCCCAAAGCGGCGGCAAACGGCTCCTGGATAATGTGGACGGCTTTGGCTCCGGCAGACAGGGTGGCCGCTTCGACCGCCCGCTTTTCTACTTGGGTACACCCGGCCGGGACGCAGATCATCACTTCGGGACGGAACCACCAGTGCTTGCCGGAAACTTTTTGAATAAAATATTTAAGCATCGCTTCGGTAACGACGTAATCGGCAATGACGCCGTCGCGCATCGGCCGCGAGGCCGTGATCGATTCCGGCGTCCGGCCGAGCATGTCTTTGGCTTCGGAGCCGACGGCCACGACCCGGTTGTCCACCATGGAAACGGCGACTACGGTCGGTTCCTGTAACACAATGCCCTGCCCTTGGACGTAAACGACAGTATTGGCCGTGCCCAAATCGATACCGATTTTTTTAACGAGATTAGCCACAGCTTAGTTTAACACCATAGTCTTTAATATAACAATTATAACCGTTATAAATTTTATATTGACACAGATGAAAATAAGCGTCATACTAATCGTGAAAACTGTTTATGTTTTTAACAAAGTTGGACATTTCTTGAGTAAAGTGTATTCAATCAAAGACGCTGCCCAGGCTCTTGGGCTCCATCCGAAAACATTAAGACGCTGGGAAGAAAAAGGCAAATTTACCCCACTGCGTACCCTCGGCAACCAGCGCCGCTTCACTGACAAAGACTTAAATCTTTTGGCCAAACTCAAAGCCGGTGAACCGATACCCCAACCGGCCGTTCGGATTTTAACCTTAGACCAAGCGGCGCAAAAACTAAATGTCAGCACCGCCACTATCCAACGCTGGACCAAAGAGGGTAAGTTAAGAATCCGGGTCAACGACCGGCTCGAACCGGGCTACTCGGAAACGGAAATCAACCGTCTCCTCCGGCCGGCTGTCCTACAAGGACAGTCCTTGCAGGTTAAAACAGAGGCAGAAATACCTCAAGGACCTACAGGGACAGTCCTTGTAGGCTTACCTACGAGGACTGTCCCTAATGTAATTAAATACTCCGGCGTTGCTGGATTGATCCTGGCTCTGGTAATAATCAGTTATCTCTTTATCAGTCAACCAAAAGGTCCTGCCTCCCCGGCCGTTCTCGAGACGCAAATCCCAACCATCGATGTCGCCCTGCCACGGACGGCTCAATTTTTAGACGGCCGGATTACCCTGGGAACAGCGACCGGCGATCTGTTTTACGCCGACTCGAGCGGCAACCTCTACCTCAAGAACTCGGCCCTGATCGACCAGGGAGTTTTTACCCACAACCTCCAACTTTTACCCACGACTAAACCCCAGGAAAACCAGATCGGCCAAATCTACGTTGACCAGGGGTCCGGCAACTTAAAATATTTTGACGGCCTTGACTGGATCGACCTCAACCGCCCCTCGCTGCTTGCCAGCAATAGCGCCAACCTGGCTCATTCCCTGACCGTCACCGATCAGGACATTGACCTGACTCTGGGCGACCTCAACGCCTCGGCTTCGGCCGCGTCCCTGCGGATCACTCTTGCCGGCGACCAGTCAGTGTTCAAAGTCCTGGGCGGGGCCGGACAGGAGCTGTTAACCGTCAATGACGATGCTTTATACCCGGTGATTTTGAGCCAACCGACCCAGATTTTAGGTAATCTGCTCGCTCCCAAGTTTATCGACCAGGACCAAAGCGGTTATTTCCTGGACCCCTCGAGCACCACCGTCAGTTTATCGGCCGCCGGCGACGCCACGATCAGCTCGACCTTAAAGTTTTCTAAAAACGGCGAGTACATAACTAACTCAATTGACGATTATTTAATTTTTTCCGGCGGCATCGGCATCGGCGGAGTCTCTAGTTACGGCTTCAGTTCCGGCCAAAACCTTAATATCCGCTCGGCCAATATGGAAAACGAGCTCACCGTTGCCGGCAAAGTGGCCATCGGCACCGACGTCAACAGCAATTACAAACTCAATGTCAATGGCAATGTTTATGTGGGCGGCGATATTGTCACCGAATCAAACACCTACCCGGATTACGTGTTCGAGCCGGACTATCCCCTGCTGTCACCGCTGCAACTCAAAGAATTTATCACTACCCAAAAACACCTACCGGGAGTGCCGTCGCTGGCTGAAGTCGAGCAAAACGGCCTGAACTTAAAACAACTGCTCCTGGCAATTCTGGAAAAAACCGAGGAAAACACGCTTTATATTCTCGATCTTTACGACCGCTCCAACCGGATCATCTCGCCAACTGTGGAAACCGAGATACTGACCACAAGTATGATTTCGCCGCTCACCTCCGGCCAGATCACCATTTCCGGCAATGCCTCGGTCTCCGGCACACTCTTTGCCCGGGAAATCGAGTCGTCAACGATTGACAAATTGCGGGAGCGGATCAGCGAATTGGCTAGAAATATCACTCCCGGAGTGGAGACTTCTTTCACTCCGGGAGTGGAATCGGTAGCCACCGCCGCGGCAATTTTAGACACGCCCTTGCCGGCTACCGATTCCGGCCACTTGAACCTCGCTTCGCTCGAAGCCGACGTTGCTTTTTTCAAAGACTATCTGGCAGTCCTGGGCCAAACGACTTTGACCGACGTTAAAATCAACAATAGTTTGGCGGTTTTGGGCCAAACCACGATCAACGGCAATTTAATGGTCGCGGGATCTTTAACCGTAGCTCAAATCAACACCTTACCCGACCGGGAATTAAGCATCAACATCGCCAGCGGCTCGGCTTTGTCGATCTATTCGGAAATCTCCCCATTGGCGACTTTTTCCGGCCAAACCGTCAGTCTGTCTAACTTAAAACTTGAGGCCTCGGGCACGGCCACGGTTTCCGCCGGCGCCAATAACAGCCTGATCGCCACCGACCGCTTGACCGATCAGTCCCAAGTCATCGTCACTTTCACTTCCGACTACACCCCGGCAACCAAATACTGGGTCAAAAAATACCCCGCCGCCGGCCAATTTACGATCTTCACCAACTACCCCGTCAACAACGACACCACTTTAGATTGGTTAATAATTAACTGATATTGACAAACAATATACATTGTCATAGAATAAATTAATGGCCGACGTTGTTTGGAACGAGGAGAAAAATAAATTATTAAAGAAAACTCGAAAAATCGGCTTTGAAAAAATTGAAAGAGCGATTGCCAAAAAGCAGATTTTAGACATTTTCCCTCATCCAAATAAAAAGAGATATATAAATCAAAAAATTATGCTGGTTAATATCAAAAACTATATCTATGCCGTGCCATTTATCGAAAAAGACTATCAGCTTTTTCTTAAAACAATCTACGCCAGCCGCAAATATACAAGAAAATATTTAAAAAGGAGAAATAAATGAGCAAAAAAAAACCTTTTGATCCATTTGAAAACCTGGTTCTCGATGAATACGAGCAGGAAATTGAAGACGCCTTAAATAGCGGCAAACTTAAACCTGTGCCGCTCTCAAAAAAAATGATCGAAAAATATTCCCAGATAGCCAAAGAAAGTCTGGCCAAAAAGAAAAACATCAACATCCGCATCAATCTTAGAACTTATCTCGGCCTTAAAAAAAAGGCCGCCAAGCTCGGGCTACCCTATCAAACCCTCGCCGGCAGTATTCTCCATCAATACGCTTCCCTATAATTTTAATTAACCACGCCGAGAACTTTTTGCGCCGCCACGTTTTTCAGATCCCAAACAGCGGCGATCGACCAGGCGCCGCTGCTCTGGAGGCTGATTTTGACAATCTCGCCGCAGTCGCCGTCGGCTTCGCAGACTTTACCCCGCACAAAATAGACATCATCGCCGATCACCGTTGGTTCAGCAACAATTCCGGTTAATAAATAGTGTTTCTCCACCCCGCTGGTTTTGACCGCCGGGTAATCGACCACCAGCCAGCCGGTTTGGCTTAATTTTTTGAGGAGATAACGATTGTCAGCGCTGACGGTAACCCCGCCGCCGCCGCCAAGAGCCGTATATTTGACTGTTTGTTTGTTGGCGCTGTCGTAGAAATAGCCGGCTTCGGCAGTGCCGTAAAACCAATCGTTGCCGCCCAAATAGCCCACGCTCACCGGCCCGGCCACGGTCACCACCGGCCCGGCCACGTCACAGTTAACTTTAAACAACTGCCACGGCTGATCCGTATCGGTCCGGGCGATAGTCAACCAACTTGTCTCGTCAATAAAACTGACTGCTTTTGCCTCGGGCCGCAAACCCTCCCAGAGCAAACTGCCTTCGTTACACGCCTCGATTTGGCTGCGGTAGTGCTGTTCTTTGGCGCTCGAATAAACAATGGTTTTACCGCCGGGTGATAACGTCCACCCGCCCGCTTCGGCTTCTTCCAGCCAAATCATTTCTTCAATAACAGTCCGGTTAGTCCAATCAAGATGAAATAACTTGCCGTCACGAAGATAATAAATATCATTGCCCCGACTGACGAACTTGCTAACCGGTAAATTACTTTTGGCATAAACCCGGGCCCGCTCCGGATCGTACCAGCTCAAACCATTATCAGTAATTACGGCCACCAACAGGGGCGGCCGGTAAGCTAAAACGCCGATTAGCTCCTTATAACCCAAACCATCTAAACTCACCCGGCGCCAAGCAGTCGGAAAAAACTCTCCCTGGTGCTGATATTCCTCAAAAAACAGCCAGTCGGAGACTTCCGGCTGGGAATAGTTATCATAACTCACTTCATAATCACCTTGGGATAAATCGTCGATTTTAACCAAACCGTCACGGTCCGCGGAAACGCGCCGGAACGGTTCCGTTTCTCCCGCCCGGCGGATGGCCACCGAGGCTTTAGCAAACGGCTGTTCCTGATAATCGAACCGGTCGTTTTTATCGGTGTCGACAAAAAACCCGAAAACGATCTGGTTGGGTTGCGGTTGAATCTGCCACAAACTCGAACTGAATAACTCTTCCTGTGCCTTTGGCTTGCCGCCGCGGGGGGCGACTTGCTCCAAAACGGCGGCGGCGATTCCCAAAAGCAGCAAAGCGCCGAAGCCGATAATTAAAATTAATTTAACTAAACGTTTGTCGTCGGAGCCGGCATTTTTGAGGCGCTGGAGAAAAGAAGATTTGGGTTGGGGCTGCGCCACGTTCATGTCAACTGAACGTGGCAAATCAGGCAGATTATCTTGCATTAAATATAGTATAATCACTCCTGTATGCGCCGTCCACCCCGTATCTTAATCGCCCTGCTGGCTTTGATCGTCATTTCCGCCTCAACCATTCTGACTATCAAGTTTGCCAAAGGCTACCGGCCGTCGTTAAAAACCAAAGCCCTCCGGGGCACCGGCCTGCTGGCGGCCAACTCTTACCCCCGCGGTGCTTCGGTGTTTATCAATGATAAATTAACGACCGCTACCGACGATACCTTAAATCTGCCGCCGGGCGACTACAAAGTCAAAGTCCAAAAAGACGGCTTTATTCCCTGGGAGAAAAATCTAACCGTCGAGGCCGAACTGGTGACTCAAACCAATACCCGTTTGTTTCCGGCGGTGCCGACGATGACCCCGGTAACTTTTTCCGGCGCCTTAAACCCGTTGCCGGCGCCGGACAGCCAGAAAATTCTTTTTGCCGTCCAAAATGCCACCAGCGATTCCAAAAACGGTTTGTATGTTTTGGATCTTTCCGACCGGCCGTTCGGTTTAAACTCCGACCCGCGCCAGATTACCCGGACTTCGTCCAAGTACGATTTAGTCAATGCCCAACTCACCTGGTCGCCTGATTCCGGTCAAATTTTGGCCATCATTAATGAAGGCGAAGTCGACGAAGCCACCGTGATTTTGGACCAAAGCCGCTTTAACGACATCGCCGAACTTAACGACGTCACCGCCCGCCTGCCGCTGATATTAACCGAGTGGCAGGAAGTTCTGGATAAAAAAAATCACGAAAAAATCAGGGAACTGCCGGAGTTGATGCAGTCGGTGGCCACCGGATCGGCCGCCTTGGCTTTTGCCCCGGAGCCGGAAAAATTACTCTATGTTCCCGGAGAGGCAATGACTTTGCCGGCAGAATTAATTACTTCCCTGCCGGCCAGCTCGACCCAAAGCCAGCAGCGGCAGATTAAGCCGGGCAATATCTATGTTTATGACTTGGAGGAAGATAAGAATTTTTGGATTGCCAGTGTTTCCGACACCTCCGAGGTGTTTAAGAAAATCCAATGGTATCCCGACTCCCGCCACCTGCTCATTACTGAAGATAAAAAAGTGATCATCGCTGAGTACGACGGCACCAACCGTCACACGGTTTACGCCGGGCCGTTTAGCGGCGATTTTTCCTACCCCTGGTCCAACGGCTCGAGTTTATTGATTCTGGCTTCCCTAAACGGCGGTTCCAATCTGCCGCCCAACCTCTACTCGATTAACTTGAAGTAATGGACCCCGTCGCTCAAGCTGTCAAAGTTTTGCGCTCCGGGGGCTTAATAATTTACCCCACCGAAACCTGCTACGGCGCCGGCGCCGATGCCGCCAACCAGTCGGCGGTTGATAAGCTTTTGCGCTACAAATCCCGGCGCGAAGGCCGGCCGTTGTCAATCGCCGTTACCGATCAAACCATGGCATCAAAATATATCATAATGAATACTACTGCTAAAAATTTATACAATAAATTCCTGCCCGGGCCGTTAACGATCGTGTCAGCCGGCCGGCACAAATTGGCAAAAGGAGTGGAGTCGGAAACCGGCACTTTGGGCGTGAGGATCCCCGACCACCCGGTGGCGCTGGAGCTGGTGCGCCGCCTAGGCCGGCCGATTACCGCCACATCCGCCAACGTTTCTTACAAACCCCGGCCGTATTCGATCAAACAATTATTAACCCAAACTTCCAAAAAACAGCAAGGGCTGATTGACTACATTATCGACGCCGGCGCTTTGCCCAAACGGCCGGTGTCCACCATCGTCGATACCACTTTGGACGACCCGCTGGTTATCCGGCAGGGAAAAATTAACATTCCACCCCGGGGTGGAATAATTTCCAAATCACCTGAAGAGACAAAAAAATTAGCCCAAACGTTATGTCTCAAGTATTGGAAAGACTTACAAACTAAACCATTAATGTTTCTGCTCATCGGCGAACTCGGCGCCGGTAAAACTCAATTTGCCAAAGGCATCGGCGCGTGGTTAAAAATCAAACAACCGATTACCTCGCCGACTTTTACGATCGCCAAAGAATACGACTGGGTCCGTTACGGAATCAAAGGCAGGTTTCTACACCTGGACACCTGGCGCCTGCAGCATTTGGAAGAATTTGAAGCGCTCGGTTTAAAAAAACAGCTTTTGCCCAAAACCATTATGGCGATCGAGTGGGCCGACCGCAGTTTCGATTACCTTTTAAAAATTGCCCGGAAAGCCAAAGTGGTTATTTTGTCATTGCAAACCGAAGGCGCCGCTTCTCCAACTCATCGCCGGATAACTTTTGGCCGTTAAGATTATCGGTTTTGCCGGGCATTAGGTGAACGTGGGCATGAGGCACATCAAAGCCGAAAACCAAGCACCTGACCGTTTTTTCTTTACTCACTTGGCGTAAATGCCGGGCAATCCTGCCCACCACCTCAAAATACTTGCCTAAATCAGGATAATCCCAAACCCAGTGAACGTGGGTTTTGGGAATGACGATTGTATGCCCTTCGGTTTTGGGGAAAATATCCAAAAACGCCAAAAACTGGTTATCCTCGTAGATTTTGTAGCTGGGAATCTCCCCTTTGACGATTTTACAAAAAATACAGTCAGCCATACTAAAAATCCTTAAGATCAATTTTATCTAATAATATTGATCTTTTACAGGTTTTTAACAGAGCATAGCTGGGCTGGTGCTTAAAGCCAACATAAACCACTTCTTTGCCGAATGCCTGCGCCTCCTCAATTGCCGGGATTAAATCCGAATCCGAACTGATTAAAAAAACCTGGTCATATTCATTCCTGTAAGCGCCGCGCAGAATATCCACCGCCATCTGAACATCAACTCCTTTTTCACTAAATTTTCTGTCTGACTTTAACAGGTAGCCATATTGAATAATGAAACCGGCTTTTATCAACTGGGTTACAAATGCTTGTTGAGAGGCCATCATCTTCCTGGCTTTGATATCAATCTGCTTAGCTCGAATTTTACCGACACAATAATAAATCGCGACCAGTTTTGTTCCCTGGGTTAATCTCTGGACCCAATCCTTATAATTAAACTTAGTGTTTTTTTTCAGGCCTAAACTTTTCAATTTGAAATATAGGTTACTGCCGTCGATAATTACTACTGATCTTTTGACTTTCATTACTTTCATTGTAGCAAAAAAATACCCTGCGCACCGGTAAACCGAGCACAGGGGGTTTTAGTAAGGTAATTATACTATAATCTGCCTATGCGTCAACCGCTAATTCTGGCCATCGACACTTCCTGCGATGAAACCTGTGCTGCCGTTACCCAAGGCCGGAAAGTTTTGTCTAACGTCGTTGCCTCACAGATCAACATTCACCAAAAATACGGCGGGGTTGTTCCCCACCTGGCCAAACGGGCTCACCAAGCCAAGATCGAGTTTGTGGTGAAGGAGGCAACTACGAGGAGTCTCCTTGCCGACCGGCAAGGAGACTCCTCATTGGACGCGATTGCCGTCACCGTCGGCCCGGGACTGGCACCGGCCTTGGAAGTAGGTATCGACTATGCCAAAAAACTGGCACTCAAGTGGCACAAACCATTAATCGCCATCAACCACATGGAAGGACATTTACTGTCGAGCCTAGCCCAACCAAACACCCCGGGGTGTAGAAACATTCCACCCCGGGGTGGAATAGGTTTACTCGTCTCCGGCGGCCACACTCAGCTGATCTTGGTTAAAAAAATCGGTCAGTATCAACTTTTGGGCGAAACGCTCGACGATGCCGCCGGCGAAGCTTTGGACAAACTGGCCAAAATGCTTAAGCTGGGCTACCCCGGCGGCCCGATTATTGAGGCGCTGGCCAAAAACGGCAATCCCGATTCGATTAAATTACCGATTCCTATGCAATACTCAAAAAATCTGAATTTTTCTTTTTCCGGTTTAAAAACTGCCGCTTTATACCTAATCTCACCCCGGGGTGAAAGAAGTTTCCACCCCGGGGTGGAATTCATCTATGACATGTGCGCCGGTTTCCAAAAAGCGATCGCTTTGAGCTTAACTACTAAGTTAAAAAAAGCCATTGACCAATACCAACCCAAAGCTTTACTTCTAGGCGGCGGCGTCTTTGCCAATCTGTACCTACGCCGGCAAGTCCGCTCGGCGGCCAAACCCCTGCCGGTTTTTATCCCCTATTCAAAAAAATTATTCACTGACAATGCCGCCATGATTGCTATTGCCGCCTACTATAAATTCTTAAAAAAAGACTTTGTCAAAGACATTGACAAGCTCGACCGCCAACCGAATCTGAATTTTTAGTATAATCAAGCTATAATGTCCTCATAGTTCAACGGATAGAACAAGGGTTTCCTAAACCCTGGATCCAGGTTCGATTCCCGGTGAGGACACCAGCGGGGTGTGGCTCAGTTGGTAGAGCGCTGCGTTCGGGACGCAGAGACCGCCGGTTCGAGTCCGGCCACCCCGACCTATTCGACTCTCTCGACTTCACTCGAGATTATAATTCGCTCAGGGGTATACCTTACTTTGCCAGTCGATCACTTTTAAATTGACAAAAAAAGCTTTGTCTTGGTGATGGCTATACCACTATTTTAGATATTACCTTTTCCGTTTCAGTAATAAAATTTGGAATGTGCGAAAAAATTCTTATTGCATCTTCCTCACTATATAGATGGGTTGTGAGGTTACGATCTTTTAAAAATTCAAACCATACATTTGGATCGTTAATTACACCTAAATCACCCGCAACTCGAAACGCATCTCTTGGACTGGCTAACTCGATACCTTTATATTTTGCATATTTTTGAATAACTTTCCACAAAAGTTCAAAGGTAAATTCAAATCTTTGAATTACACCATCACGGTCCAAATCATCTTTTGCACCATCAAAGCCTTTCTTAAGACTTTTTAGCGCCGATTTTAAATCCTCAAGTTTAATTATTTCATCCATCATAGTTCAATAATTTTGTTTAATGCTTGTTCTTTAAATTTATCAGAAACAGAAGTAAAATCAACTACATCTGTACGATACGGAATATCAGAATCTTCAAAAGCCTGAACTAGATTTATATAATTTTTAGTGGGAAGTGGTTTTGATCCAAGAATTCCTAAATCAATATCACTAAATGGCCGGTTATTATTAGTAGCTCGGGAACCAAAAATAAAAGCTTTATAGGAATTATTAGGAAGATATGAATTAAGAATTGTTTTAATTATTTTAAATGTATTATTATCCAGCATGTTTAAACTATATCACAAAACCTACGGCGCCACTTCCCGCCAATTAATCCCCAGCCAGAGTAAATACCGGTAAGCGTTGAGCTGGAGGTCGGGCCGGTAGACAAACAGCTCGGCCGGGGTTTGGGAGTCGTCATCCAAATTCCTTTGTAAATTAACCCCCTCCCAGCCGGTGAAGATGCCTTCGCCGGTCAACTGCTGATTGCTGATTCCGGTGCCGATAGTGCCGTCGCTGATAAACACTCCCTCCACCTTAGTCACGCTCGGGTGGATGTTAATATTCCCCGAGGCAATGACGGCCAGGAAGCCGCCCGGGGCCACGTCGATATTGCCGGCAATAGTCACCTCACCGTCGGCCAAAAACACCAGCTTTTCGCCGGCGCCGATATTCCAAGTCCCGTCGGTGGTGACGCCGCTTTCGGCTAAAGACACGCCATCCTGGGCGGGCAAACCGCCGTCCCAAACGCCGATCCCGGCCGGGTTATCTTCAAGCAGGCGCTTAAAGTAGCCAAAACCGGTCCGGGTGCCGGTATACACCGTCTCCGCCTGCCAGTTGGTGCCGTCCTGGCTTAAACTCCCGCCGCCGACGCCCAAGGTCCCTAAATATGAGGCCAGGCCGGAAACGCCGGTCAGCAGGCTGGGAGTACAGCCGCCGGCGCAGGCACCGGGAATGTCGGAAAAGATGTCACTACCGCTATGAACGCTGCCGTCTTTCACCTGCCACCATGATGATGATGGTGGTGGTGGTGATGGTGATGGTGATGGTGCTGCTGGACTGATTACAGTAATTGTTGCGTTTGCAGTGCAGGTAATTACAGATCCAAAATAAACATCTGAAGTAACAGTAGTATTGCCTACTGATTTTGCAGTTGCTGTTGTTTTATAGACATAAGCTACATCGTTTGCCGGAGATACAGAAGCAACTCCCGCATTGTTTGATATATATTTAACTTTTGTAATTTCTGTTGATGAACTAAGGTTTGAAATTAAATCTTGAGTCTGATTAATATTTCGAGTTGTTGATGATGGTGAGAGTGAACATGATGAAAGAAATTTTGATGTTTGAGAACTTGAATTACAGTTTGCTCCACTAGAGTTAACAACTTTTACATAATAAATAGTTCCCGCAGATAATACATTTCCGGTTGCATATGATGTTTGTGCCGCAGTCAAATTTTCCTTTTTAACTACGCAGGCGGGAGACATCGCCCCAACACAATTTGCCTCAACAAGTGTTTTGTTAGCGCCAATAAAAATCTTTTGCGATGTTCCACCGGTTCCTCTGGTCCAGTTGATTTTTGCCTTTGAAGATGATATTTCCTCAATTTCTGTAATAGTTGGCACAGTGGTGTTACAGATTGGAACACAGGCATAGGTGGTAATCTGATCATTACCATGGGCACAACAATCCTTTTTCTCCGGATCTGGCTCGTCCTCACATCTTTTCCAGTTATCACAACATCCGGTTACTGCTTGAGCCGTACCTACTCCGGAACACCATGCGGCTGTTCCCCCATAATCAGCTTTACATTCAGTGTTTTGAACTGTGTTAGTTTTTCGATATCCGGTTGGACAATTAACTTTCCTAGTATTACATTCAGAAGGTCCTTTATTATGCACTGCAAAACCACCGGCAAAATAAGTATTGGTGCCGTCTACCGTCAAATTATAGACATCGGCTTTTTTCTCGACTCTCGTCTTTGAAGTCACCCGCTTCTTCACCAGGGATTTTTTCTCCAAGACATAGACATTATCCCCCGCCTTAAGTTCTTCTGCCGTTTTAAATTCATCATTGCCTATATAAAATGGGTGTTTTGCCGTCACCTTGACTCTATAACCATCGGCAACCAGATCAAAATAATAATCGCGCCTCACTTTATGAGTTTTGCTCACTATCGATTCTACAATCGTGTTCTCAGTAAACGAGATTACCCTGTCCCCCACTTTCAAATCCTCTATTTTCTTTCCCCCTTCTGGAGTACTAACAATCGTCCCTGCCATAAAACTACTAGGACCCGTCCCAATCGCATAACAAAGACTGTTTATACATTCTTCTCCACTTGAACATTGTGCACTGCTGTTGCAGGTTTCCAAATCATTTACACAAACACCACTTCCATATTGCTGAGTTCCACAACCGCTGGCGGGGATATTTACACAGGTTTGATTGCGAGCACATTGACTGTCACTACAACAAGCAAAAACTTGATTTGGCGTTAAACTTTTGAAAGTAAAAAATAGAGTTGCAACAAGAAATATTACTATTAAGTTTTTTTTTAAACTGTTCATTGTTTTAGTATTGCATTATTTTAATAAATTGTTAAGCATTAGCCTGATTTTGTTAGAAAAAAGAAACGGTTTGAGTCATTGTTTAGTGGTTCCAGTGGCGCTTTACTGTAGTCAGTCAAAATTTCTTTTAAAGTTCGGTTATCATCCCAAAATAGTTCTATTTTAGTTTTATTTGTAAATGGTAAGTCGTCCTTGATATTTACTATATCTTGATTAGGAAAATATGATACAGGCGAAGTAACACTTTGCTGGCTGTTTATAAATTCACTGCTTAACCTGAAGACATAAGTTTCATTATCTTTACCTAAAAGGTGGATTACATTTGATGCATTATCCATTTTTACAAATGTGCCTGAGAATCTATAAACATTGGTATCCATCCATTTTTGAACTTGGAATGTATAAATTGAATCTAAATTTGCCACCCTTTCATTTTTTGGTATAAATACCCGCTTAGCACTGAAAAATGTGTGCTGATACCAATTACGAAGGGAAATAATTGAAGTTTGATTGGAAGGAGAAATTGAATAAAATAATATCCAAAATAGAAACAAAAAAACAGTAATTATTGAAGTTATAACTATCACCCATTTAATACCCCTTTGCATATACTTTCAGTATGAAGATTATTTGAAGAAATTTCAAGACCTATCTTGTATTAATTAACGGGCGGTAGGTAAAACGAGTGATTTTGACATTTCCTCAGGAACCATATCGTCAATCTGTAGTTTATTTATAAGGGTTTTTATCTGATTCTTACCTACAGTTTCATAAAGACGTGCAAACGGGGCTAATACTGGGTGATTTCGTTCTGTCTCAGCCTGCTCATCTGGAACTTCTTTAAGAATTCCTAGATTTGTTTTAGCGATATTTTTAATGCTTAATTCAAGTTCAATTTTACTGAAGCAGAAAAAATTTATAAATCCAATTGAATTGTCAATATTTAAGACTGCAACATTAAAAACATATGATTCTGTATTTAGTCCCAAAAAGTCATTCGAAATTTTACAGATATTAACAATTTGCATTGCATCTTTGCTATCAGTCGAGAGATATATAGGAGCAGTACCAGCTTCTCCTCTTTTATAATCCCATCCTGCATTTATTGCGTTTTCTGGGAAAGTTATTTCTAGAGTTTTTAAACTTTCTACAAGGTGACCGCTTATTACGTCTTTGTATGTACATGCTCCAATATTATTTAAGTCTGTAGAAAGTTCTAGTGGTTCAAGAGTTTCAGAAAGTGACCAAACTTTACTTTCCTTGTCAAAAGTGTATATGAATGACTGTTTTGTTTTGTCGTTCCAAACAGGTAAAAAGTGTTCTTCTTCAAGTGTTACATTGTTTTTGTAATTTACAAAATTATTGAGATTTTCTGTTTTAATATCCACTACTTCTCCACTCTCCAAAGTAATATGTAAGCCATTTTTATCATATTTGGCATTGGTCATGTCCGTAAGGTCAATCCCCGCCTGATCAAATTTTTCTTTTACTTCGGGAGGCAAGAGGGATTCCGCCCAACCGTCGGTAGCCACCGTCTGCATTTGAAATTTTTGTTCCCCTCCATCATTATTTACTGTCAAAATTAATTGCCCCTCTCCAATTGACGTTAATATCACCTCATCATTAAAATCAAATATGCTCGGTATTAGCTGCATTACCTCTCCGGTATTTTTATTCACCACTGCCAAAACCGTTGTCCCCAGCTGCAAATCCAACCCTTGCCGCAAACCTTCAGGTATCTGATTAACATCCTTTACTATCAGTGTGCTTAATTCGAGGTTATCGCCAAATATCGCCGGCGCCGCAATAATTTGCTTCTGCTTAATTTCTCCTTTAGAAAACACCACAAAATTTATGCCGTTCTCCACGAAAACCATCGCCTTGCCATCCGCACTTTTTTGCAACTCCAAAATTTCTCTTGGATCTTGATTCCAAAAAATGCTTTCGGTCGCATTAACCACCTGCATATGGTCCATATCCACATTCAATTGGCCATTATCCGTCACCACCCAAAATCCTTGCTCGTTAATTTTTTGCATTACTTCTGCTCCCGGGGCAAATGGTTCTCCCGATTCACTGCCAATATCACCCGTGGAACCGGCAATTGCCGTTAAATCCGCCTGCATCCCGGCTTGCTGGTCAAAAGAGCTCAAAGCCGCTTCTTTATCTTTTTGCGCGTAAGCCATCCCTAAAATATCGCCGCCGCCGGCCAACTGGCCCACCTGATCGGCTGACAATAACACCGGCCCCAAGGCTACTTGTCCCAAAACATTTACCGCAAACGCATTTAAATCATCATCTTGGGCCACCAGCTCCATCACTGCCTGGCTGCAACCTTTCACTCCATTACCATCCAAACAAGCCTGATCCAAACCAACCGTTAATTCTCCCGCTGAATTTCTACCGACGCTTAAACCAGAATCGGTCGCATCCACTAACATCATTGGCGCCACGCCATCGGCTCCCGCCGCCCCTCTGTCTACCACCCCAATTACCGGCCTTAACCCACCGTCCTGATCACCATCCGGAGCAATAAAAGACACGATTGTAAAGTTATCCAGTTGCGCCGCAATTTCAATGTTGGCCGCCCCAGGAATAAAACAAGCTTGTCGAATATCCGGGGTTATCTCCTCAGCGCTATCAATATGAGTCACGTCAACCCCTATGACTGAAAATGATTCTGCCCCTATTTGAGTCGCCAAACCATTCATTGCTGTAATAATTGCTCCGCAATCAGAGTTATTATTGCTACCACTATCCGGTGTTGGCACCGGAACCTGCCCGCCACCGGAAGATTGCCTGCTACAAAACACAGTCGCTAAAACCCCAGCTGTCATTATCGTCAGTAAAGCTAAATCTCTGCCTAAAGCTTTTGAATTAAAGTAAAGCTGCTGCTTACCTTCAACTTCAATTGGAATAATTGGCAAAAAATCAATTAGAAAATCATTTTTAAAATAGCCTTTAATCCCCTTAAGGCCTTCAGCCAAATAACGCAAATTATCCTCAATAACAGTCGGACTTTGATCATTAACTTCCTTAATCGCTCTAACAAAAGGACCGGGGGGTAGTGTCCCTTTTTTGGCCTTCATTTCCGGCAAGCGTGCATCAAACTCTTTTTCTGATGATCCTAACATTGCAATTGTCATACTTTATCGGTTATAGGGTAATTATACCCTATAATATATTATGTGTCTATAAACAATAATTTGTCAACCCCTAAACCGGCCGCCAATTTTATTTTTTCAAGTCAGATTTTATCTTACTGAAAGGAAATTTTCTCGGTATGGGTGGCAATAACTTCAATGCACTCCAAAATATGATCCAGGTAAACCAAAGGGTCTTTGGTCATAGAATCGGAACCTGCTCCTTTAACACCCTGTCCCTGATTAGATGATTTATTGACGCAAAAGTCAAAACATCTACGTCTTGGTTTAACTGATCTTTCAGGGCCAACTCCAAACCCACTAAATCCAAAAGGCTCTTTCTGCCTTTAAACTGGATCAGCAAATCAATATCGCTGGCGGCTGTATCTTCACCTCTGACCAATGATCCGAAAAGCGACGCCCGAACCACATCGTGTTTTTTCAAGGTCGGCAGGATCGCCTTTTTGATTCTATCAATCTTTTGCTTACCCATAATTCTATTATATCCTATCGTGCCAAGTAATTAGTTTAGTCATATCAGCTTAATTAGAGTAGTCCCCGCTCCTCCTGCGAGTAAAGCAGGCACTCCTCCGCGCTTTGCCAGTCGATCACTTCTTCGTCTTGGAAAATCAATTTCTTCTCTTTGGCGGACGTGGCTTCGCCGTCGGAGGCGTGGATCAGGTTCAACTGGCGGCTGATGGAGAAGTCGCCCCGGATCGAACCGGCTTCGGCTTCGCGCCCGGAAGTGGCGCCGACGATTTTGCGGACCACGCTGATCGCGTCGATCCCCTCCCAAAGCATGGCGACCACCGGCGAAGATTTCATAAACTCTTTTAAATTGGCAAAAAAAGCTTTGTCTTTGTGGTGAACATACCACTCGTCCAAAATCTCATCGGTCAAACGCATCATTTTGAGGCCGATCAGTTTTATCCCTTTTCGCTCAAACCGATGGATAATCTCGCCGAGCAAACCCCGCTGGAGGGCGTCCGGTTTGACTAAAACCACCGATTGCTGGGTATTCATACTAACAGTTTAGCAAACTGCCCGCGTTTGTCCACTGGTCCCAAAACCGTCAGGTTTAAATTCCGGTTAGCCAGGAGTTTTTTGGCTAAAACTTGAATCTGGTTGACTGTCACCGCTTCGACACCGGTAATAATTTCTTTAATCGTCCGGATTTTCCCCTCAATTAATAAATCCTCGCCGAAAAGATCGGCCACTTCCTGACTGTCTTCCAGACTTAAGGCCAAATGCCCCTTGATATATTCTTTTGCCTCGGCTAGCTCCTGATCGGTAATCTTGCCTGTCAGCTTATTTAATTCCTGCAGAGTCACCTTGATCGCTTCTTGCCCCCGTTTCAGATCGCAGCCGGCCTGGACCACCAGATAGCCGGTGTCAAAATAACTGTCAGTACTGGAGCGGATGTAATAAACCAAACCCCTTTTTTCCCGGATTTCGTTCCACAGCCGGGAGCTGGTATTGCCGCCGAAAATCAAGTTAAGCAGGGTTAAGACATAACGGTCCGGATTAATCCGCTCAAACGTAGTCAGGCCCAAGCAAAAATGCAGCTGCTGGATCTCTTTTTTGACTAGCTGAATCCTCGTTTGAGGATTCAAATTAATCCGTTTATGAACCATCTTTGCTGATCCTTTTACCCCGCCAAAAACCTGCCTAATCTGCTCATTAATGGTCGAGTCTAAGCCGCCGCTAACTGCCAAAACCATGTTTTGCGGCTGGTACCAAGTCTGCAGATGCTTGATAAAATCCGGTTTTTGCACCGTTTTGATATTCTCCGGTCGACCGATTATAGGTCTTCCTAAAGATGTCGCACTATAAACTTGTGATACAAACTGATCATATACATGGCGCATCGGGTTATCTTCATTCATCTTGATTTCTTCCAAAATCACGCCCCGTTCTTTTTCCAATTCTTTGCTTGGCAAGAGCGAGTGAAATACCAGCTCACCTACAAATTCCAATCCCAGCTTTAAATGTTTTTTGGCGATTTTCACCCAAAAACCGGTGTGCTCCTGCGAAGTAAAAGCATTAAAAACGCCGCCGACCGAGTCGATCACCCGGTTTAGTTCCATTGGACTAGGCCATTTTTGCGTGCCTTTAAATACCATATGCTCGAAAAAATGGGAAATGCCGTTGAGATTTTTGGTTTCGTCTCTGCTCCCGACCCGGACCATTAATAAAACCGTCACCGACTCGGTCGGCATGGGCACGGTTAAGGCTTTGAGGCCGTTTGGTAAAATTTCCTGATTGAATTGCCAATTCATAAGACAAAGTATATCATAGGCCTGCTGTCCGAATTTATGTGGCTTTTTTATTTAATCGTCTTTTTAATTCCGTCTAACCTGGCTAAACACTTTCCCCTGGCTTCATCTTACGTTGGCGGCAGTTTGGTGGATTACCTCATTCCCGCTTTGTATCTGACAGACATTTTGATTGGGTTACTGCTGATTTTAAAACCGATTAAAACCGTTCCCCGCGCGCTCTGGATTTTCCTGGGGCTGCTTTTGCCCTCGGTAATTTTTTCCGCCTCGCCGATTCCGGCAATTTATAAATGGTTCAAGTTTTTGGAAATCGGCCTGCTCGTTACTTGGATACGACAGTACCAACCACCAATCATTAAACCGCTGCTGGCCGCGATCATCTTCCAGTCACTCCTGGCCATTGGCCAATGGTTCAATCAAGGCTCGCTTTTCGGCTACTGGTTTTTGGGCGAACAGCCGTATACGGCATCAACACCGGGAATTGACAAAATTACCTGGTGGGACGGCTCGCTCAAAATCCCGCCGTTAGGCACGACGCCCCACCCCAACGTGCTCGCCGGATTTCTGGTCGTAGCTTTACAAGGATTCTCCTTTGCGTTAGCGAAGGTGAATCCTTATTGGATAGCTTTAATTCCTTTATTTTTGACTTTTTCTTTATCCGGCTGGTTGGCGTTTTTGATCAGAAAAAAATGGCTGTTGGTTGCCGCCGTCGCCGTCAGCCTGCTTTTCGGCAAAAATCTGTCGTTTCTGGCGCCGGAGCCGTCTTTTTCCCGGCGCAGCCAACTCACCCAAATGGCCGTGGCCATGTTTAAAGACCGTCCCTTAACCGGAGTCGGCCTGAACAACTTTACCGTGGTCATGGACCACTATGGCTATATCCCGGCCACCACTAGGTTCTTACAGCCGGTGCACAACATTTATTTATTGATTCTTTCGGAAACCGGCCTGATCGGAGCGTTGGGATTTGGGTATTTATTCCTTCAAGGACTCTCCTTGAAAGCTTTCAAGGAGAGTCCTTATTGGCTTCTCCTCTTTTTAGGCCTCTTTGACCACTGGCCGCTGACTTTACAAACCGGGCTACTGTTATTTACATTGACTCAGGCGCGTCAATTCCCAATAGATTCAATCCCCGATTTAAAATTTCGGCCGTGGCGCCGGTTAGCCATAACCTGAAGTCATTGCCCACAATTTTGTGCCGATTATAAAAACCGTTAAATTTTTGGGCCAGGTCATAAATAAAATTGGCAATTAAATTGGGTGCCAGCTGCTCGGCCGCCTGGACCACGACTTCCTCAAACCGGTAGAGCGTGCGCAGTAAAACGTCTTCTTCTTGATTTAAAGGTCCGTTCTTGCCGCCAGGCAAGGCCGGACCTTGTTGGATCTCTGCTTTCTGAAGCACCGATTTCGCCCGGGCGTAGGTGTACTGCAAGTAAGGGCCGGAGTTGCCGTCGAGGCTGACGGATTTTTTGATATCAAAAGCCACATCCTGCCGGCAGCCGGTTTTTAACACCGAGTACTTCACTGCCCCGATAGTCACCGCTTCCAACGCTTCCTGATTTTTGGCTAAAGATTTTAAATTTTCTTTTACTTCCTCCAATAACCCATCGACGGTAATAATTTCCCCGGTGCGCGAAGAAATTTTTTTGCCGATTAAATTGACCATACCCATGGACAAGTGATATTCCCGGCCGATAAATTTCTGGTCAAGCAATTCCAACGCTTTGATAATTACCTGAAAATACCCTGTTTGCTCATTGGCCACGACGTGGATACACCGGTCAAATTCAAACGCCTTAAACTGCTCCGGCCCTAAACCCATATCTTTGGCTTCATAAGTGGGATTGCCGTCTTGAGTGACAAACACCCGGGTATGCAGACCATAATTTTCACCTGGGAAAACTACGGCGCCAGCGCTTTTCTTAAACACTTTATCTAAATTTTTCAAAACAATCTCTTTCCCTCTCTCTGCCACTTCACTTTCAAAAAACAGTCGGTCAAACTTGGTCCCGAACCGCTGGTAAAAACTACCGTAATAATCCAAGCTCCACTTTCTTGTCTGTTGATAAATTGGCTCTATTGATTGATCATGAGCATAAATTTTCGTGTTTAACTGATCAATTTCTGCTTGATTGGCTTCGTAATCCTGATTTCCCCTAACGTAGCCCCGGCCCAATAAATGGGCTTTTTCCGTCAAGCTCAATTTTTCTGCCTGGTTCCAGCTTGATTTTTCCGCCGCCAGAATTTTTTGGGTGCCCCAGATCGATTTGGCCACGTGCGGGCCGATATCTCCCTGATAATTAGCCCGAAAAACCCGGGCCCCGGCTGCCGTCAGAATTCTGGCTAACGCCTCACCCACAATTAACGTCCGCATGTGGCCGATGTGCATTTCTTTGTGAGTGTTTGGGTGGGCAAACTCGACCATGATTTTCCTTTGCCCGCCGAAGCCTTGGCGAAGGCGGGTTACACCATCTTTTAGCAGTTTATCAGTTTGAGTGATAAGAGCCTCTGGTTGGATTGATATATTAATAAAACCGGCTCCGGCGACTTCAATTTTTGAAGCGATTTTAGACAATGTTTTTTCGGCTTTTAATCGGTCGCAAATCGCTTTAGCCTTATTGGAAATTATTATGCCCGCATTGGTCGAAAAATCCCCCCAGGCCATATTTTCCGGATGCTCGACGGAAAATTTGACTGCCGGCAAACTCAAATCTTTTAAAACTTTTTTAATGGCTTGTTCGATTATTTTTTTCATCTTGACTTTTTTTGGCTATTTGCTATTATAGTTATTACCTACCCCGTATGTTAATCATACGGGGCTTTTTTATACTAACAATCTTTAGTCTTTTTGGTAAATTTACCAATTTTTTAAACTTATTAGCAAAGTTTAATACAAAAGATTTATCTGTTTTATAAACCATTTCCGGAGAAAAATGAACATCAACTCCTTTTTCTTTGCCAGAGGCCGGCGAACGGTGGCCTTTGTAGAAAAATAGATTGTCAGTTTCTTTTACCTGCCTGTAAAACAAGGCTTCGGCTACGGCCCGATTTCCCCGCTGTTTGGCGTTCATAAATGAGGCATAGAAAAATACCCGATCAAGATACTGCCGCGGACCGAATAAATCGTTTTGGCCGGCAAATAAGTTAGTACCGTCGATATATAAATTAGTTGTTTTTTTCATTTTCTTCATATATTCATTTTACCCCATTTTGGGATTAAAGCGGTATAGATTTTTACTGCTTCGTCAATTTTATTGAGATAACACCATTCGTTTGACCGATGCGCCTGATTTTCTTCTCCCGGGCCGAAAATTATTGCCGGGATCTTAGCTTGAGTAAACCAGCACTGATCGGTTGAACCGGAAGAAGTCGTCACTTTTAAGCCTGATTTCAAGGCCAAAAGTACTTTTACTATATCCTCTTTTTTCTCGGTTAAACCCAAAGGCGCCGGCGGATAACAAAAACTTACCTTCACCGGAAAAACCTTCAACCAATTATTAATGTCCGCTAAAACCTGATCATGCATTTCCGGAATTGTTCGCACGTCCAAAGTCGCGCTGCATTCATCGCTAAACTTGTTTGGAGTTTGGGGATTACCGGCCTTGATGCTGGTACCGATTCCAATTGTTGGTTTCCCTAAAACCGGATCGGAATATTTTTGTCGCCAGATTGCAGCCAGCCTTTCCAGCTTCAACAAAATTTGGCTCATTACCAAAACCGCATTGACTTTAATTTTCTCCGGTTCTGAACCATGGCCGGAATCACCCCTAACCGTTAATTTGACAAAAACATTACCTTTGTGGCCAATTTCCACTGATTCTAAACCGGTCGGCTCTACCAAAACCGCCGCCAGTTTTTGGTAACTTTTATACGGTAAAAATTTTAAGGATTTTTTGGTGCCTGATCCGTCCACCTCCTCATTCACTACAAACATCAGCCAAGTATCAACCTCGGGCTGATTTTTTACCAATTTTCCAGCCAGCAACAACAAGGCTGCCACTCCACCTTTTTCGTCAGACGCACCCAAGCCGTAAATTTTGTTGTTTTTGATTGTTCCCGACCAAGGCAAATTGGACCAATTTTTAATTTCTCCAGGATGAACCGTATCGACGTGGGCGTTGAAAATTAAGGCCTTGGCGCCATCTTTACCCTTAATTTTGACCCACACATTTCCCTGCTTCCAGGCTGGTTTTAAACCCAGTTTTACCAAATAATTAAAGATAAACTTTTGAATCTCCGACTCGCTGCCGGAAACAGATTTAATTTGAATTAGTTTTTGAATTAAGTTGATCATAATTTTAACCAAATGTGGCCAAGGTCACGACGCTGTCCGTAGCCCCGTGGACCCGAATATTTTTTCTTAAAGTCACATCAACATCACCGACTTCACTCTGCCCTTGATTGTCGATAAAAACCGTAGAACAAATTCTGGCGCCAAAACCATCTTTCTGCCTGATACCGTTTCCCGCAGGGTTTAGATATTTCACTTTAAAATTAGCGTGAGATAATTCCGGCTGGACAAAATAATTGTCAAAGTCCAATTCCACATTGGCTCCGGTTCTTCCATGTTTATTTACCTCTCCAAACTGCAAAGGGTATGGCTGATCAGATTGGAAAGACTGCAGTTTTTGGTCAACAAAATCCTGCCACTCGTTCTGACTCATCTCTGATGAAAATACCAATCCAGAACAATCAGTCCCAAATAATGGTTTGGCCACCCAAGTATTGCCTGACCAATTTACATTAGGTTGATTGTGTTTATCTAAAGGCCAACTCCAAGGAAATAATAATCCGGCGTCAGGGAATGATTGGCTATTCTGCAATTCAAACATTGTCGTACTAATCAATTTTGTCTGTAACCATGACGGCTCTGGGAATAACTCCACTTTACCGTCTGCCCAGGCTTCGAGAATCGCCTTACCCTTGCCCAAAGTCGTGCCGTAATCCGCATAGCCAGTAGGCGGGAAAAAGGGATAGAGCACATCATAATTTTCAACTTCCAAATCAGCGATTGATTCAACCTTTATGTCTAAACCCAATCGTTGACAGTAATTACAGAAAAGTTGAAAATCTTTCCTTAAAAAATCTAAACCGTGAACTTCAGCCACCGGTAACACAACCGCGATTTTTACTTGATCGCCAAAACTCTCTTTAAAAGTTTTAACAGCAGTTAAATCTATGCCTCCGAATGGCGTGGATAAACCGTCTTTTCCGGCAATTAACCGGTAAAGATTGCTCATGGCAATAATTTGCCCTTGACCGGATGACCATCCCTCGGCTTCCGTAGCTAATAATTGACCGTTGGGCATCAAAATATCATCGAGCCGAACAATGGTCGCCCCATGGGCTTTATCCCGATACGGCAGTCCCCACAATTTTGGCGGCGGACCGCCGTATTTATCATTAATAATTTTCTCGGCAATCGGCAGATAAACACCTAACAACCCGGCCCGGTAATTAATTTGCTCGGCTACTTCCCTTGGGAAATGACAAGGCCCGGGACTAACTAACCAAGGCCGCTGATCAAAACCAAAACCGGCCTCGCTTAACCGGGATTTTATTTCCAAAGCAATGGCTAAATCATGTTTAGATTCAGGCAGTTCCGCAACGGCAAACTGCTCCAGAGCCATTGCCCCGCTCCCCAACGGCGACTGATACCTAACTGTTTCTACCATACAAAAAGCCCCTTTGGCTACTAAAACTAATTAGTAAACAAAGGGGCCTCTCGAAATGAAAGACGGTACCACCCTATTTTGGTCTCAAACGCTCGGTTTCTAATGTGACACGCTTTAGAGTTTTTACGGACTCACCCGTCCCGAATTTTGTCGGGAAGCATAACCGGATCGCGACTCCGATGTGCTTTTGATTAAATTTTCAAACTAACAAAATAGTATAACACCCGTGTCAAGCTACTCTTTCACTGCCCCGGCCTGCAGGAGAAACTTGCGGCATTTGGCGGCCGGCCAGTCGGCGGGCAATAATTCCGGCGGCAAAAACGGATCGGTTATAAATACTTCCAGAAATTCCTGGTGGGTCCTGCGCAAAAACTCGTCCCGTTTTTTGGCGTCTTTAATGCCAAAGCGGGTGGTCAACCGATCGATCACCTGCTGATAACCGTCGGCTAATTGGTCTAAATGCCAGATTTTATCAGCCAATTTTTTGGGGTCGCCCAGGTGCTTTTGCTTGGCTTCCAAAAACAGCGCCGGGCTTTCAAAAACCGCCTCGTCCCAATCATAAGCGGAAAGATAAGTAGAGTCCTGCAGGCGGCCGAAGCCCAATTTGATTAATCTTCGGCGCAAACGATCGCGTTCTTGTCTTTGGGCCTCGGGAACATCAAACATGACTACCCGCCAAAAACCATCCCAAGATTTGCCGGTCAAAGCCAGCGCGGGAAAGTTATGGAGCAACCGCTTTTGACCGCCTCCGGTCAAACGAAAATTTACCGCTCCCTCCAGTACCGTCCGCTGGATTAGATTTAAACGCTGCAGCCGGTTGACCAGCTCCCGGTATTTTTTGCGCGAATACCCGACCGGCGTCCAGTAAAATAACTTGGCCGACGGAAAGGCACGCATTTCCGCCGAGATATACAATCCCAAAAGCAAACGGTCGCTGATACGCAAGTTCATATTTAAGCCGCCAGAAACTCTTTTCTATCAATATCACTTTCTCTTAAAATTGCCGCCAATGTGCCTTTTTTAATATCTTTAAGATGCATTGGAATAACGGCCAAATGACTGCCAACCTGATGATGTTCAATAAAGCCTAATTTTTTGAGTTTTTTCACTACCTCCCTCGGTTTAAGCGAAGGCAATTTAGGCATAAGAAAAATCAATGGTGGAAACGAAGTCAATGTCCGCCGGGGCTTCATCTCGATCCATGGCCAAACTGCCAAGATAAGATTCGATCGCTTCCCGGGCGGCGGCCGAGGCTGCCTCGATAGTTTCCCCATAGGTGACACACCCTTTTAGGGCCGGAATAATGACGGTGTAACCCCCATCCGGTTCTTTTTGGAAAATGGCGGTATAATGATTAATTTTCATTAATTTAGTATAGCACAACTTATTCCACCCGCCAATGATCACCGTCGCTGATAAT
>Ga0209542_10003635_pt1 | contig 32725 bp, 48 predicted proteins | sample RifCSPhighO2_01_FD_184028 | JGI IMG/M metagenome (GOLD analysis project Ga0209542, IMG submission 184028) | Soil microbial communities from Rifle, Colorado - Rifle CSP2_plank highO2_0.1 (SPAdes) (version 2) | ecosystem: Environmental > Terrestrial > Deep subsurface > Rock core/Sediment ... | reverse complement strand
CAATAATTTCAGGAGTCGGAGAACTTCAGCTTGAAATAATGGTGGACCGCATGAAACGCGAATTTGGCGTCCAGGCAAATGTTGGCGCTCCTCAAGTCGCATACAAAGAAACATTTGGAATTGAGACAACGGGTGAGGGAAAATACATCAAGCAAACGGGAGGCCGCGGACAATACGGCCATTGTCTACTGCGAATTACTCCAAAACCAAGAGGAGAAGGATTTGAATTTGTGAACGCAGTCAAAGGCGGAGCGATACCCGGCGAATTTATCGGGTCTATTGAAAAAGGGGTTAAAGAGACGATGGAAAAAGGGGTACTGCTTGGTTATCCCATTGTTGATTTGACAGTCAGTGTTTATGACGGGTCTTATCATGATGTTGACTCGTCAGATATTGCGTTTAAGATCGCCGCATCAATGGCTCTTCAGGCAGCTGCCAAAAAAGGAGACATGAAGCTTCTTGAACCTATTATGAAAGTTGAAGTCACAACGCCGGAAGAATTTATGGGAGATGTAATTGGGGATTTGTCATCCAAACGCGCACAGATTTCAGGAAGCGAAGAACGCGGTAACACCAGAATAATTCTTGCTATGGTGCCTTTGGCAGAACTCTCAGGATACGCAACAACCCTGCGCTCTATGTCGCAAGGCCGCGCAGTTCCCTATATGGAGCCTTCTCACTACGAAGAGGTACCAAACAACATTGTCCAGGCAATGCTTGCCAAATCCACTTTTACGGGCCGCATCAACGCACAATAAAGGAGTCTACTTTCCAAACGGTATAATAGCCACGTGCTCCCAGTCCTTAGGGTCATTACTTCCGCGAGTAATCACCAGTTTATCGACAGTAAAAGTAGCGGGAGAAATTTTAACACTTGACGCTGCTTGCGCGCGGGCTTCCATGTCGTGGTCTCCATAAAGCAAGCTCATATGCGGCATAAATACATCATTTTCTCTATCAAACAGCTTCTTAATATCCAGATTTAATTGCATTAACCGGGCTGAGGAGCTTACTCTAATAAAAACAGACTGGAAATATGTAGTACTAAAAGATACCGGGCCTAATGTTAAAACTAGTTTTTCTAAATTTTTAGTCAATTCCCTAACTTTTTCTTCAATTTCGGAAAAATCTTTTTCTATATTTCCGAGTACTGTCATATGGGGTTCAAATTTAGGTGCCTGATAGGTACTTGCTAAACGCTCAATAGTATTTTTAACATCACTAAAAACAGGCTCCGGGGGTATTACCCAAATAGTATTCATCTTTAATTCAGCCACCTCCATATTATAAAATTAGCAATTGCATTTCGCAACGCTTAGGACTTTTAGTATAATTACCTCATGCCAAGAGTTAGATTGTCAGAATTTCGGGCAAAAACAATAGTTAATAATTACTTCGAAACGCCTTACTCCGGTATTTCACTGGACACGAGTTCGGAAGATACCTCGGTAATCGATAAATCTCTAAAACCGGATAAAAGATACGTAGTAAAGGTAGATCAAGGGATTAAGAAACGTTTCAAACAAGGTCTGGTTAAATTAGATTTAAGCACCTCCCAAGATATAAAAAATGCAATATCGGAAATTCAAAATAAAGGTTTCAGCAATTTTATTATTGAAGAACTTGTTTCGCACGAGAGAGGCGAAGAAAGGTATTTAGCGCTTGAGCGGACATCTCTTGGAACCGTATGTTATTATTCAAAAAAAGGTGGAGTTGATATCGAATCACACGAATCGGAAGTCAGAAATGAGCTTATTCGCGACCCGGAAGACGCAAAAAAAATCGCTTCAGAGCTCGGTTTAAATCCTGACTTTTTAACTAAACTTCTGGAAGTGGTCGACATAAATTATTTTTCTTTTCTTGAAATTAACCCGCTCGTCATTACTTTTAAAACGCCCTTAATGCTTGATATTGCAGTCGAGGTTGATTCCGCGGCAGAATTTTTTGTTGACACGTGGGGTTCAAAAGATTTGCGTGAAGGCAGACGAGATCAGACGCAAGAAGAAAAAAATGTATCAAAACTCTCCGAGAAATCCCAAGCGTCTTTTAAATTAGTAGTTCTCAATCCCCAAGGTTCAATATTTATGCTTTTATCAGGCGGTGGTGCAAGTATAGTTTTGGCCGATGAAGTGCATAACTTGGGCAGTGGACAAGAACTTGCAAACTACGGTGAATATTCGGGAAATCCAAACGAGGAAGAAACTTTTATTTACACAAAAAATGTTTTAAATCTCATGCTTTCCTCAAAAAGCTCAAATAAGGTGCTAATAATTGGCGGGGGAGTTGCTAACTTTACGGATGTACGTATCACATTTCGCGGGATAATCCGCGCTCTTTCTGAAGCCTGCGACGAACTTGTAAAACAAAAAATCCGTATTTATGTAAGGCGAGGCGGACCTCAACAAGAAGAAGGTCTTGCCCTGATTCGCAGCTTTATGAATGAAAATAAGATTGAGGGAGAAGTTCATGGACCGGACATCGTCTTAACGGATATAGTTTCAAAAGCTTTGAATAAATAACATGTTAAAAATTGAGAAAGTCAGAAAGTTAGGAGTTGCGATTTTAACAATCGGGTCATATCCTACAATCATCCAATCAATTTTGGATTTTGATTATTTATCGGGGGCAAATAAGCCGTCTATAAAAGGTATTATTGCCTCCGGTCGCCGTTTTGAAAGGTATTTTTTCGGGAAACGCGAAATCCTTATTCCTGTTTATAGTTCGGTAGAAGCAATTCCTGAAGAAAAAGTCCGGACACTTACTTATTTTTTAAACCTTTCATCAGGCCGCCGTGTTTTAGCTTCATCTGTCGAGATAATAAATAAACTGCCAGCACTTATTGGGGGAGTAATTTTTGCTGAAAATGTCCCCGAAAAACACTCAATTGAACTTCGTGAATTTGCGCGCGATAAGGGTGTTTTTGTAATAGGTCCGGCAAGCGTCGGGCTTGTAATTCCGGGCAAAATTAAGCTTGGCGCAATCGGCGGAGTTGATCACAAACAAATAATAAACGCAAAATTATTCGACTCAGGATCGGTCGCCGTTTTATCGGCATCGGGGGGAATGACCAATGAAATTATAAATGTTGTTACAGCTGCCGGAAAACGGATTTCTTTTTCTCTTTCTTTCGGAGGGGACCGCTTTCCGATACTTAAGCCAAGAGACGCTTTTGAAGCAGCAGAAGAAGATTCTGAAACCAAAACAGTAGCTTATTTTGGTGAACTGGGTGGGATAGACGAGTACGATGTTATAGAGCTAATTCAAACCGGTAAATTTACAAAAAAAGTGATCGCATATATTGCCGGGACCGTTGCCGAAGTGTTTCCGACTTCGCCTCAGTTCGGACACGCGAAAGCGATGGCGGCAACTGAAAAAGAAACTGCACGGGCAAAGCGCGAGGCACTGAAAGCAGCAGGTGTTCAAGTTGCCGAAAGTTTTTCAGAATTTGTCAACATGATAAAAGATTTACCTGATGAAAGCTCGAAAGATATCTCAATTAGTGATAAAATAGAAGGAATGGATGATAGGCGTCACGCTTTAATTGCAACAAGTATTTCCAAAGATGATGATGGTAAAGTGATGCTTCTTGGAGAAGACCTTCTTACATTTTCAAAAAACCACTCTTTCGGGTATATAGTTGCTTCTATGTTTCTTGGAAAAAAGATCAGTTCTTCCGAGCTTGAGGATTTTGTAAATTTTGTTTTAAAACTTCTTGTTGACCATGGGCCTTACGTCGCGGGAGCGGTAAACACAATTGTTACATCGCGTGCCGGACGGGATTTAGTATCTTCTCTTGCGTCGGGTATTCTCACAATAGGTCCAAGATTCGGGGGTGCAATAAACCAAGCCGCAGGGAGTTTTCTTGAAGGCGTAGCGTCCGGAAAGAGTCCTTCCGATTTTGTTGAAGACTTTGCAAGCCGCAAAGTTTATATTTCAGGAATAGGACACAGAAAATATAGAAGCGATATGCCGGACCCTCGCGTTGCGGAAATTATTTCTTATTCGGAAGGTTTGGAAGCTAAATTCACAAATTTTGCGATGGAGGTGGAGAAAATAACCGTTGCAAAAAAAGGCAACCTCATCCTAAATGTTGACGGCGCAATTGCTGCTGTCCTTCTTGATATATTATCGGAAAAAGAAGGATATTCAAGCGAAGAATTAAAGCACCTGGTTGAAATAGAATTTTTCAATGCATTATTTGTCGCTTCGCGTTCGATCGGTTTTATCAGCCACTTTCTTGATCAAAAGAGACTTGATGAAGGAATTTTCCGCCTTGAGGAAGAACACGTCGCAGACGCAACACAAGAATAATTAGTCGCCTGTTTGATTAATATTCTTAAATAGCCTAAAATTGAGCGTATGAAAGTTCATCCCCAGTTCGATCTTAAAGAAATATTGTGGTATAAAATTGGCGGTAAAACGCGTTTCCTTATCGACGTTGAAAATAAAGAAGACGTTAAAAAAGCGTTTGAATTCTTAAGAAAAGAAAAAGTCAAAAAAACCTTCTTTCTGGGACTTGGGTCCAACCTTATTTTTACAGATGATTATTTTGACGGGGCCGTCGTTCGTTTCGTAAAAGGTTCGAATTTTGTTCGTTTGATAAAGTCCAACATTATAGAAGCCGATGCGGGGGCATTACTTGATGATGTAATTCAATTTGCATTTCTAAATAATTTGGTGGGTCTCGAATGGGCAGGAGGACTTCCGGGAGATGTTGGAGCGGCGGTCCGTGGCAATGTCGGAGCATTCGGTGGAGAAATAAAAGACAGTATAAAAGAAGCAGAAGTTTTTGAAATTGTAGGGGGTAAACCTCGCTTTAAAATCTTAAAAAGGTTCCAACTTAAATTTTCTTATAGGAGTTCCATAGTCAAGAAAAAAAAGATCGGGATTACCAAAGCGCAATTCCGTTTGTCTCCTGCTGATGCAGCAACTTTGCAGCGTGCAAGGCAGACATATTTAAGCAACATGGAATATAGAAAAATCCGTCATCCGCTGGAATATCCAAATTGCGGAAGCGTTTTTAAAAACGTTGCGAATCCCGAACACGTCAAAAAAGTGCTCGAAGTTTTTCCGGACCTGGCAGAAAAAATAAAAAGGGATTGGCACGGTAAAGTTGCAATGGGATATCTGATTAAGCGTTTAGATCTCCCCGAATACAAAGTAGGGAACGCCATGATCTCTCCAAAACACTGTAATTTTATTGTAAACTTGGGCGGCGCGCGAGCGACTGACGTTTTATCGATAATAAAAGTGGTACAAGATAAATTTGTTGAAACCTTTGATTTCCTCCCGGAAGTGGAAGTTGAAATAATTGAATAGTAGTCGAACTTGACTCGTATTTCAAATTTCCTGTAGAATTTAAATTCAGTCCCGTAAACAATGGATCAAGTAACACTTACTGCCGCATGGATGACTTTTAATGTAGCACTTTCAATTATTCCTATAATTGCAGTTCGATTATTTATTAAGTCAAAATCCAAACCGGTCAAGCTCGCCTCAGGACTAATTTGGTTCTTTTTTCTTCCAAATACCGTTTATCTTATAACGGACATTATAAATTTAAGCACGGATATACATATTATTCGTGGAATATATCTTTTAGCAAACGCGGCGATATATTTAATGCTTATTCCCGTCGGTATCGCAACTTATATTTTGGCGGTTTATCCGTTTGAAGATAATTTACCTAAAAAAAGCCGCTTTGTAACGTTATTTTTTTTGAACGTCTGTGTGGGTTTTGGTCTGGTGTTAGGACGAATTCAGAGGGCAAATTCTTGGGAGGTATTGACCGATGTAAATCTGGTAATTGCAAAAAGTGTGGAGATTCTTAGATCTTATGAATTAATTGCGCTGGTTTTAGTGTTTGCTGTTTTTTGCCAACTTATATATTTCAATTTTAAAAAGCGGGTAGTTAAAAAGTTTACTTAGGTTTGTTATCAAGGCTGTCCCATAAAATTCTTGCCGCGTAAGTTCTGAAAGGCACCCACTTTTTTGATAATTTTTCCATTTGTTTAACAGTCGGTTTCTGTTTGAGTTTATAGGTTTTTTTAATTGCGTTCTGTAGTCCAAGGTCGCCATAGGAGAAAACATCCGGCCTGCCAAGTGTGAACATAAGATACATTTCAGCAGTCCATCTGCCAATTCCGTTTATCTTTACAAGTTCGGAAATTACAATTTCACTTTCGATTCCTTCGAACTTTTCGAGCAGTAACTTCCTATCCATAACTTTTTGTGCAAGATCTTTTAAATATGAAATCTTTTGGTGAGAAATTCCCGCCCCCCGCAGTTTTTCGTCAGAAATTTTTAATAAACCTCTCGGTTTAATTTTATTTTTAGGAAATAAACGTTCAAATCGCGCAAAAATAGTTGCCGCTGCTTTAACTGAAAGTTGTTGGCCAATAATTGATCTGCAAAGTCTCAAAAAAGGATCCGGATGAATTTCAAGTTCGAACCGTTCAATGTTCAAAGAAACTTGGTAGAGAACCGGGTCAGAGGTTTTAAAATGCAAAATGGCAGACTTGTACATTACTGCTTTCCAACAATAACAACTGCACCGGCGCTTTCTGAAGCGCTCAAGTCTGAGGAAGTAGTACCGACTGTATAGCTTGATGATAAATCTTTTTTGAGAAGGTCAAGATATTTGGAGTTGGCACTTTTTACCTGTATTTCAGTTTGTGCATAATCCGTTTTTTCCGCGTTTCCAATTTGTACTACATTGTATCCGAGGCCTTCAAGCAAGTCGCTTGCCTTTTTAGCCGCGCCTGATACTCCGCTTCCATTAAGAATATGAATTGAGAGTTGGCTTCTATCAAGACCTGACGTTTTATCAACCGGATTAGAAGTCGGTTTTGCGGTTGGAGACGGTTTTTCAGTTGGACTCGGTGTCCCTGAAGGTTCATCTGTCGGAAGAGGAATATCCGTTGGGAATATTTCCTGGATTGTCGGGGTCGGTGTTATTGACTCGGTTTCTTTACTGCCGCTTAAGAAATTAAAAACGCCAAAAAGCAAAACGGCAATTACAATAATAATGATTATTAAAGGCAAGAACTTTTTGGCCCCGCCGGCGCTTCCGGATCTAGATGTTCTGTCCTGATATTCAGGAGGGGACTGGAAAAAATCTTTTTTCTCTTCTTCTTCCATGTGCCAATATGATACCACCAAATTTTAATTTTGCAAGTCTTAATCCGACGTTCCGGGGTTTTAATTAGTAGCCTTTACCTGAACAAATTGAAAAAAATTACCATCCGGATCAACAAAAGTTGCGATATATCCGTAACCTTCCATATGGTAAATGTCCTGCTTTACTTTAACTTTTGTCTCCTTTAATCTTGCAACTTCTTTTTCAATATCGTCTACTTCAAAATTCAAAATCAATCTTTCAGGTGTTTTGTTCGCGCCTTTTACTTTGGAGTGGTCCATTATATAAAGTCCGGAACTATTTCTATATTCAAATGCAAAGCCCATTTCTCCCTTTTCTCCCATTTCAAACTCCATTGTTTGTTTGAGTCCAACAACATCCCTGTAGAATTTTGCAAGTTTTGTAGCGTTGGTGCTTCCAAGTAATACTGCCTCAATTCCTCTTATCAATTTTATTCACCTCCCTTCGAATGTTACGATTATGTTTATAAATCTTTTTTTAAAACAATGCAAGAGATGACAATGTAAAGTTGACTTGACATACTCTTTTTATTTTGATAGTCTAAAACCATGTATGGTAGAAACGGTACGAAATCGTGTCCAAGAAGCCCGGTTAAAAGAGAGCTTAACTCAAGAAGATTTAGCTAAAGCAGCAGGAGTTACGAGACAAACCATTATAGCGATTGAGAAGGGAAACTATACGCCATCGGTTCTTTTAGCACTGAAGATCGCGAAGGTATTAAAGAAGGAAATAGAACAACTTTTTTATTTATGAAAGAAACTCAAAACACCGAAATTATTATCTCTACAATTCTCATTCTTCTTTTGATATTTTTCCTCAATCCTCTACATATTCTCATGCCTGATCCTCTTCTGACAATGATGATTATTTTTCTACTTATATTATTTGCTATCTTTTCTAGTTTTATTTTTAAGGAAAAAGTAAAAGATGAGAGAGAAGCGCTACATAGATTTATAGGTGCGAGATTTGCGTACTTATCAGGAACTGTTATTCTAGTCGTCGGAATAATTTTACAAAGTCTAAATCATAATGTTGACGTTTTTTTGGTTTTCACTTTAATAATAATGATTTTATCCAAGATTGTAGGTTTTATGTATGCCAAAAGTAAACATTAAAAGAGGAGGTGAAATATATGAATAAAGGAATAATAATTGCAGGCGTTGTAGTTCTTGTTTTGGTTGGAGGAGGACTATTTATAGCAAATCAAAATTCTCAAAACGCGGAACAAACAAAAATGGCACAAGAAAAAGCTGCAATGGTTACGTTAACACCAGAGCAGGAAGCCATGGAGAAGGAAAAAGCCATGATGGAGAAAGCAGACGACTCCAGTATGATGGATAAAAACGCAAACTCTCGCTACGCTGAATATACAAAAGCTGTTTTTGATCAAGCGGTAGACAAGAGACGAGTCCTTTTCTTTTATGCGTCTTGGTGTCCAATATGTAGGCCGGCGGATGCCGATTTTAAGAAAAACTCAAGTAAAATCCCGGAAGACATGGTGGTAATTCGGGTCAATTACAATGATCCCGATACAGATCAGGAAGAAAAAGAGCTTGCCAAAAAATATGGTATTACCTACCAACATACATTCGTCCAAGTGGATAGTGCTGGTAAAGAGCTTACCAAGTGGAATGGTGGACAAACGGATGAGCTTTTAGCTAACATTAAGTAGCCTGTGGTGTGGTTTTTTCTTTTTGGGAAAAACCATATCAGAGTTTAATTAATAAAATATGATAATTTTACTTTTTTTTGCTTTTGTATCCGGTCTTGTGACTATTGCGGCACCTTGTATTTGGCCGCTTTTGCCAATTATTTTATCATCCTCAATTGCGGGCCAGGGGCACAGGCGGCCTCTGGGTATAACAATTGGAGTTTTAATAAGTTTTGGAATTTTGACACTCACTATTTCATATCTTGTCAGTTTTTTTAAATTCGACCCAAATATAATAAGATATTTTGCTGTTTTTATTCTTCTTTTATTGGGTGGTGCGATGATTATTCCGCCTCTGACAAGACTGCTTGAAGGAATAGTTTCAAGATTTGCTGGGCGTGTTGGCCAGGGACAGGTAGGGCAGCTACCAAAGCAAGATTTTATTCACGGATTAATAGCCGGTCTTGCTCTTGGAGTTGTCTGGACGCCGTGTGCAGGTCCAATTTTGGCAACAATTGCAACGCTCTCTGCTACCCGTGCCGTCGGTTTTGAAATAGTTATCGTAACTTTGGTATATCTTGCAGGTGTTGGAATACCACTTTTTATTTTTGCATATGCCGGACAGCGTGTAGTTCAGAAAAGTCGTTTTTTGAATAGATACACAGGAACTCTTCAGAAAATTTTCGGGGGAATAATTATTATCACCGCTCTTTTAATTTTTACTAATTATGATAAAGTGCTTCAGGCAAAATTACTTGATGCAGTCCCCGCATACTCTAACTTTATCGTAAAACTTGAAAGCAACAGTGTTGTTAAAAAAGAACTCGACAAAATTAAAAGCGGTGAGAAAGATGAAATGGTTGGCAAACCATTTAATCCCATGCCGTCGAAAGAAACACGACCTGACCTTTTTAATACAAATTATCTTGCGCCTGAGCTTACTGGTATTACTGGTTGGTTGAATCTGCCAGAAGGACAAAGTTCGCTTACTTTAAAATCCCTTCGCGGCAAAGTGGTTCTGATCGACTTTTGGACATACACTTGTATCAACTGTATTCGAACCCTTCCACACGTAACTTCATGGTACAGCAAATACAAAGACAAAGGCCTTGTTGTCCTTGGAATCCACACTCCGGAGTTTGAATTTGAAAAGAATACAAAGAATGTTGAGCAGGCAATAAAGCAATATGGTATTGAGTACCCGGTTGCCCAGGATAATAATTATGCAACATGGACTGCTTTTGACAATCACTATTGGCCGGCAAAATATTTAATAGATAAAAACGGAAAAGTTCGTCTGACACATTTTGGTGAAGGAAAATACGAAGAGACGGAAGAAGCAATAAAGGAGCTTTTGAAGGAAACAGGTCAGAAAGTGTCTGAAGAAGTTTCGACAATGCCTGATGAAACGCCAAAAACAAGAAATTCTCCCGAGACGTATCTTGGATCGCAAAGAATGGAGTTTTATTTTCCGAACGGTAGGGTAAATTCCGACAGTTATCGAGATCTAAAAACAACCTTAAATATCCCCGTTAACTCTTTCACTTTGGGTGGCGATTGGGAAGTTACCGATGAGTACTCTGAAAGTGTTAAAAATTCGGTTCTTGAATATAACTTTTCAGCGAACAAGGTTTTTTTGGTAATGCGTCCCCACACGGAAGGAAAAATAAAAGTTTTGCTTGACGGGAAGGGACTCGACAACTCAAACTCAGGCTCAGATGTTAGAAATAGTTTTGTGCCTATAACTTCGGACAGACTATATAATCTAATAGATCTCAAAGGAAATACGGGAAAACATTTATTACGAATTGAGTTTACCCCCGGAATTCAGATCTTCGCATTCACCTTCGGTTAGTCTATATTATTTGTTAGATATCTTACAGCTTTTCGTACTTCTTGAAGCTAGAATAGATTATGTTTGCAATAAAATCGATTGATCGGAAAGAGAAAAAACAGACACTCGATGAAGCAAGACCTTCAAGTCTCAGCGCGCAGCAAGAAGAGAGTTTAGTTCACGAAGGCCAGAAGTTAGCGGTAAAAAGTATCGTTAAGGATGAAGAAAAACAAAAGGAGAAGTTCGAAGACCTTTTAAACCATGGATCCCGCGTTCTTTATAAAATTAAAACGGTATGGCCGTTCGACCCTTTCCCAAATACCATAACAATTGATACGGAAAAAGTGACAGTTGCCTTCCGCGAATTCTTTTGGTCTGCCGAAATTAGAAGTATACATATTAAGAATATTGCACAAGTTTACGCTGATGCGGGCCCGCTTTTTGCAACCTTGTATATTGCGGATCAAATTATAGTTGATGAAACTTCAAGAATCAGAATGCCGTATCTAAAAAAAGGCGAAGCAATGCGTGCAAGGCGCATAATTCAGGGTCTTTTGACAGCTCACAAAGAGGGAATTGACGTAACTCATATTGAAGATGGCGAACTGGCCGAGAAACTTAATGCAATAGGAAGAATGGGATAGTTACTTCTTTATGGTAGAATAGGCTCGTGAATAGTTCGACTAAGCTCACCACAACTAAGAAAACCGCTGTTTGCATCTTTGCTCACCCTGACGATGAGGCTTTTGGACCGGCGGGAACAATTCATAAATTAACAAAAAAATATGATGTTTATCTTTTGTGTGCGACAAAAGGCGAAATCGGGAAAAATAGTTCGAACCGCAAAAAAAACTTGAGTGAAGTTCGCGCGGACGAATTGCGCAAGTCAGCCAAAATCCTTGGTATTAAAAAAGTTTATTTTCTTGGATTTGTCGATGGGACATTATCTAATTCTCTTTATCATAAACTCGCCTCATCAATCGAAAAGCATCTTAAGAGTTTAAAACCTGAGATAATTTTGACTTCCAACCCCAACGGAGGATCGGGTCACATAGACCACATAGTTGTTTCAATGGTAAGCTCGTATTTATTCGAGCGCTTAGCGTTTGTTAAAAAAATTATGTATACAGCTATGCTTCGGGAAGCAACAGACAAGTGGAAAAAGCAGGAATACTTTGTTTACCGTCCGGATGGAATTAAACGATCGGAAGTAGATGAAATAGTTGATGTTTCAGATGTTTGGGATACAAAAATTGCGGCAATGAAAGCACACGCGTCTCAAAAACATGACTATGAGAGAATAATTGAAATGCGCAAAGACTTACCGAAAGAAGAGTATTTTATAGTTAGAAAAAGAGACTAATTTACCACTTGACGCTAGGTAAAAAATCTAGTATTATCATTTCACACCTAGCACGGGTGTTTTTTTGATAAAAATATGGCTGGAGTTTTTCAACGCAACAAACCACACGTAAATATCGGGACCATAGGTCACGTTGATCATGGTAAGACGACACTCACGTCTGCTATTACTATGGTTTTGGCCAAAAAAGGGATGGCTGAGGCCAAGAAATACGAAGATATTGATAACGCCCCGGAAGAAAAAGCTCGAGGAGTCACTATAAATATCTCCCACCAAGAATACGAAACAGAAAAAAGGCATTACGCACACATTGATGCTCCGGGACACGCAGATTATGTAAAGAACATGATTACGGGTGCCGCTCAAATGGACGGCGCAATTTTGGTCGTTTCAGCAGCAGATGGGCCCATGCCTCAGACACGCGAACACATTCTTCTTGCCCATCAGGTAGGTGTTCCTTCAATTGTAGTTTTCCTTAACAAAACAGACATGGTTTCAGATCCGGAACTTATTGAGCTCGTTGAAATGGAAGTACGCGAACTTCTTACAAAATATCACTTCCCGGGAAATGAAGTACCTATATTGAGAGGTTCAGCTCTTAAAGCAACACAGGGAGATCCGGAAGCAGAAGCACAAATTATGGCTCTTATGGACAAGGTTGATGAGTACGTTCCGACTCCCGTCAGAGACACGGAAAAACCATTCCTTATGCCCGTTGAAGACGTTTTCTCAATTAAAGGCCGCGGAACTGTTGTAACGGGTCGTGTAGAACGCGGAATTGCAAAAGTTAACGAAACTATTGCAATAATTGGAATAAAACCAACAAAAGAAACAGTTATTACAGGAATTGAAGCATTTAGAAAAACTCTTGAAGATGCACGAGCCGGAGATAACGCAGGACTATTGCTCCGTGGAGTTGAGAAAAAGGACGTTGAGCGCGGACAAGTTATCGCAAAACCGGGTTCAATTACTCCTCACACCGAATTTGAGGCTGAAGTTTACGTTTTGACAAAAGAAGAAGGCGGACGACACACGCCATTTTTTACAGGATATCGCCCACAATTTTATATTAGGACAACTGACGTAACAGGAGAAATAAAACTTCAAGAGGGCGTTGAAATGGTCATGCCGGGGGACAATACAAAAATGCATGCAAAATTAATCGTTCCTATTGCCCTCGAAGAAGGTATGAGATTTGCTATCCGCGAAGGTGGAAAAACAGTAGGCGCGGGAGTAATAACCAAGATAACAGCTTAGGTTTAATTGCACTTTTTAAAATTTTAGTTTGATTTGAGTAATAAACCTACTGTTGAAGTAGGTTTTTTTGTTTTAAGGAGTTCGGAATGAACTAATTTTAGAGAAGATGCCCAGTCACTTCGTGTCTGGTGCATTTTAACAAAGTTAAAATGGCAGCAAAAGGAAGAATTAGAGTACGTTTAAAATCATATGATTCAAGGATCATTGATTCAACGTGCCAACAAATCTTAGATACGGCAATTCGTACAGGTGCAAAAATTATCGGTCCAATTCCTCTTCCGTCAAAAAGAAGCGTATTTGTTGTTAACAAATCGCCTTTTATAGAAAAAGACCACCGCGACCATTTTCAGCTCAAAACCCACAAAAGGCTCATTGATATTGTTTCTCCAACTGACAAAACAATCGAATCCCTCATACATCTCGACCTCCCTGCAGGTGTGGATGTTGAAATAAAAATGTAGTTTTTCTTCGTTCTTTTCTGCCGAGAAAAGAACCAAAAGCTCTCCACCGTGTTCCTCATGCGTTTCAAAGCTGCCTCACTTACTAAAAGAGCCGGTATCGTTCACTATGTTTCTCACTTTCCTCTTTTGCGCTCCGCGCCGTTCGTTCGTTGCTTTTCCACTCATTCCGGTGCAATGGCGGAATTACCAAATGGTGAACCTAAAACATATTGCATTTGTGCGCAAAAGAGTATATAATCTTTTGTTACATGTCCAAACTATTGATGACTTCACTAGTTACATGACTTGAGTTCAATCCCTGGGGCATTTAGGTGCGACTCGAGGAGTCGCTTTTTTTTGGTTTATGAACGTTCAAAGTTTAATCGGTAAGAAAATTGATCAAACACAAGGATTTTTGGAGGACGGGAGACGCGTCCCTCTTTCAGTAATTTTAGTGGGTGGAAACGTCATTTCACAGATTAAAACGCAGGACCACGAGGGATATAATGCGCTTCAACTCGGATTTGGTAATAAAAAGCGCCCAAGTAAAGCAATAGCAGGACACAATAAAAAAGCGGGGTTAGATACAAAATCACCTCGCTTTTTTCGTGAAGTACGTGTTGATGAAGTAGCAGATACAACGCTTGGTTCGGATGTTTCAGTTCAGGAAGTGTTTGAACCCGGAGACATGGTTGATGTAACAGGGACGTCAAAAGGTAAAGGTTTTGCCGGAGTTGTTAAAAAATGGGGTTTTGCTGGAGGACCAAGGACACATGGACAATCAGATCGAGAAAGAGCACGAGGTTCAAGCGGAGCAGGTACCACGCCCGGGAGAGTTTATAAGGGCAAGAAAATGGCAGGAAGAATGGGAAATGAGCAGGTAACAGTAAAGAATTTGGAAGTTTTAAGTGTTGACGGTGAAACTCTTTTAGTCCGCGGACTTATTCCGGGATCAAAAGGAAGCATAGTTGTTGTTAAAAAAGTAGGCAAGAATAAAAAGTTCACTCCTTTATGGACTGAAAAGCGCGATGAAGAAGCAAAAATTGATGAAGTTCAGGTAGAAGAGTCCGTGATAGAAGAAGCCAGCGAGCAAGCACCAGTATCGGGCGCCGAAGTGGCACAAGATAATGTTCAGGCAGAAGCGCAAGCAGTTGCTACATCGGAGGAAAAAGTTGAAACTACACCGGAACCTGTACAAGCAGCCGATGCGAGCGCTGTAGGTGAAAGTTCAACCGATACAGAAAATTCAAGTGAAGCAACAAAAGAGGAGGTAAAGCAAGATGCCAGTTAAAAAACTGAAAACTCAAAACTCAAAACTCAAAACTGAAATTCGAAAACCAAAAGCTTCAGCAAGCTCGACTGTTCGTTCTGCTGGACTAAACGTACCGGTTTATAGTTTGGCAGGTACAAAAAAAGGCACGGCATCTTTACCAAAAGAAATTTTCGGGGCAAAAGTTAACGAGAATCTAATGGCTCAAGCAGTTCGTGTTTACTTGGTTAACCAGCGACAAGGTACAGCTTCGACAAAAACACGAGGAGAAGTAACTGCTTCGACTCGCAAGATATATCGACAAAAAGGTACGGGTCGCGCGCGACACGGCGCAATAACCGCTCCAATATTTCGCGGGGGGGGAATTGCTTTTGGGCCAAAGCCGCGCAATTTTGAACTTAAACTTTCTAAGCAAATGAAGAAAAAAGCCTTATTTTCAGCACTTTCCTCAAGGCTTCTAGATGAAAAAATCGCAGTTGTTGATTTAGCCGGACTTTCCGGGAAAACGAAAGAAGTAGCCAGTCTTTTTAGGAAATTAAATATTTTGGACAAAAGAAATAAAGTTCTTTTTGTAACAGATGATGCTGTTGAGAGAAAAACAGCCAGAAATATGAGGAGCGTAAATGTTGATAGTGTGCATTCAATAAATACTTATGAAGTTTTGAATAATAATTTTATTGTTTTATCCAAAAATTGCCCGCCGAAAATGGAAGAAGTATTCTTGAAAAAAGATTAATATTATGAAAAATATATCAGATTTTATTATAAAACCAATAATTTCAGAAAAATCATATTTGGAAGCAAAAAGTAACAGATATACTTTCTTGATTACGCGTGACGCTACAAAGACAAATGTTAAAAACGCAATCGAGCGTTTATTCAACGTCAATGTAACAAAAGTTTTCACAGCAAATATAACGGGTAGTAAAACAAGAAATACGCGCGCAGGGAGAAAAGTTAAAGACGCGTCGTATAAAAAAGCACGAGTTGAACTTAGAAAAGGCGAGAAAATAGATATTTTTGAAGAGAAAGCTGAAGATAAGAAGAAGAAATAACTATGACAAAAAAACTAAAACATATACTAAAAAAACAATCAGGCCGCGATGCGGCAGGTAGAGTTTCCGTGAGACATCAAGGCGGACGCCAGAAGAGGTTTTACAGAGCGGTTGACTTTAGGCGGGATAAAATTGATGTGGAAGGAAAAGTTTTGCAAATAGAATACGACCCGAATAGATCTTGCGATGTTGCGCTTGTTGTGTATAAAGACGGTGAGAAGAGATACATTTTGGCACCCCTAGGTTTAACAGTCGGCGCTAAAGTGGTCTCAGGTAGAACCGCTGACGTAAGAATTGCTAACACTCTTCCTATGGAAGTTATTCCTGTTGGCCAGCCGATTCATAACATAGAGCTCACTCACGGCCGCGGTGGACAAATAGCCCGTTCTGCAGGGGACCAGGCATTTATTATGGCGAAAGAAGAAGGATATGCACATGTTAAAATGCCAAGCGGTGAAGTAAGGAAGATATTGCTTTCAAATTTTGCTACAATTGGGCAGCTTGGGAATGTTGCTTGGAAAGATCGTGTTTTAGGAAAAGCAGGAGCTTCCCGTCATGCGGGAATCAGCCCAACCGTCCGTGGAGTTGCAATGAATCCACGATCCCACCCTCATGGTGGAGGAGAAGGAAGATCCGGAGTCGGGATGAAATCGCCAAAAACTTTTGCAGGCCGTAAAGCTGTTGGCAAAACCAGAACAAGGAAAAAGTATTCTAATAAATTCATTATTAAAAGGAGAAAATAATGTCAAGATCAGTTAAAAAAGGTCCATTTGTGGACGCAAAATTAGCGAAAAAAGTTCAAAAGCAAAAAGCGGATGGGACAAGCTCGCCAATTAAGACGTGGGCCAGGTCATCCCAAATTCCGCCGGAATTTGTAGGACATACTTTTTTGGTTCATAACGGTAAAAATCATATAACCGTTAAAGTTGTTGAAAATATGGTAGGACACAGGCTTGGGGAATTTTCCCCAACGAGGCTTTTTAGAGGTCATGGTAGAGTCGTCGCCAGAGAAATTTCAAAGACATAAAAAGGAGTAAAAAGTTATGGAATATATAGCAATTGCAAAAAACATAAAAATTAGTCCGAGAAAAGTGAGGCTTGTCGTGGATAGTGTTAAAAAAAAGAAGCTTGCTTCAGCGCTTCTTGCGCTGACCGTTATGAGTAAGCGTGCTTCCGTACCGATTAAAAAAGCAATAGACTCAGCAGTTGCCAATGCAATAAACAACTTTGCTGCCAAGCGTGAAGATCTGACAATTCGCGACATACAAGTTACAGAAGGAATTGCCGCGAAGCGTTTTCACTTTGCCGCAAGAGGAAGGACACGTCCCTACAAAAGACGCGCGAGCCACATACGCGTTATCCTTTCGGATAACAAATTACAAATTCCAAGCACCAAATCCGAAACAAATACTAATGAAACAAAAGTTCAAAAAGAAGAAGAAAATAAAAAAGGAGGTTCTAAATAGTTTCGAATTTAGGAATTCGAATTTAGAATTTAATAAACATGGGACAAAAAGTTAATCCGATCGCGCTACGCCTTGGAATTCACCAAGGGTTTAAGAGTATTGGATATTATTCTAAAAAACAGTACGCAAAAACAGTTTTATCCGATATTAAAATTCGTGAAGCTTTATTTGAAAAATTAAAGATAGCCGGAGTCGGAGATATCATAATTGAAAGATCTCTTTCAAGCATAAAAATTACGATATATGTTACAAGGCCGGGAATTGTTATTGGGCGCGGAGGATCTGGGCTCGAGGAATTAAAGAGGCAGATTGTCGGGATGTTGACAGCAGTACAGGGAGGCCGTGATACCAAGAAAATTGAACTTAAAGTAGAGCCAATCAAAGATCCTAATTTAAGCGCGCATCTTGTTGCAACAAACATTTGCGACCAACTTATAAGGCGTATGCCGCATAAAAGAATTATGAAACAGGCTGTTGATAAGGTTATCGGTTCGGGAGCAAAAGGTGTTAGAATTGTCGTTTCCGGAAGAATCGGGGGAGCAGAGATCGGAAGACGTGAAAGATTACAGTCCGGAAAAGTATCACTCTCAACGATAAGAGCGGACATTGATTATGCACAGATTCCGGCACTTACAAAAAGTGGATACGTAGGAGTAAAGGTTTGGATCAACCGATAAATGATCTAATTTTAAATTATGTTAACACCAAGAAGAACAAAATATAGAAAACAATTTAAGCCCAAGGTTCAAGGGCAAATAGCATATGCCGGGACAAAAGTTTCCTTTGGAGAGTTTGGGCTTAGGGCCGAAGGATCGGGAAATATTTCATCGCGTCAAATTGAAGCAGCAAGAAAGTCCATAACGCATTTCACCAAGCGTGGGGGCAGAATTTGGATAAGAATTTTTCCTGACAGGCCGCTCACAAAGAAACCGCCTGAAACAAGAATGGGTGGAGGGAAAGGCGATTTTCATGAATTTGTCGCGCCTGTCAAGCTTGGAAGGGTTCTGTTTGAGATGGCTGGAGTCCCGGAGGCGATCGCAAAAGAAGCATTAAGACTCGCATCGCACAAGTTGCCAATTAAGAGCAGCTTTGTTAAGCGCTAAATAAAACTATGAAAAAAAATGATTTAACCGATTTAAAAACAAAGTCGATAGATGAGCTTAAAAGAAAGCTTTTAGATTTAAGAGTAGAGGTTGATAAAGCAAAAAGTGAAATGATAAATAAAGTTTCCGCCAAAGGCGGATCAAGCTCTGCGGAAAAAAATACTAATTTTTTCCGCGGCAAAAAAAGAGAGATAGCGCAAGTTTTGACATTTTTATCAATGAAAGATGTAGTAGCTGCGGAAAAGCAGATGGGAGGCAGTAAATAATGGCAAAGAAAACTTTTACAGGTAGAGTCAAGTCAGTTAAAATGCAAAAAACCGTGGTGGTTGAGCTTGAAAGATTAATAAAACATCCGGTTTATAAAAAGACTTTGAAAAGAACAAGAAGGATCAAGGCAAATACGGCGGGTAACGAAGTCGCTTTGGAACAACTGGTTGTAATTGAGGAGACAAAACCTATTGCGGGAGACGTACATTTCAAGATTATTAAAGTAGTTAAGGAGTAAATTATGGTTCAACACAGAACAATGCTGGAAGTAGCAGACAATACAGGAGTTAAGCAATTAATGGTGATCCAAATTTATGGTGGATCAAAAAGAAGAAAAGGGGCGCTTGGTGCACTTCTTGGATGTGTTGTAAAACGTGCTTTACCAAACACTCAGTTTAAAAAGGGAGACAAGGTAAAGACAGTTTTGGTTCGTACTAGAAAAGAATTTAGGCGTTCTGATGGAACTTATATTAGATTTTCAGAAAATGCCGGAGTAATTCTTGAAAATGAAACATCAAAAAACCCTATTGGAACCAGAATTTTTGGACCAATCGCGCGCGAAGTTAAGGAGCTCGGATATGCTAAGATTGCTAGTCTTGCAAATCACGTAGTTTAAATATCAAAACAATATGAAAATTAAAAAAGGAGACACAGTAAAAATTTTAATCGGAAAAGATAAGGACAAAACCGGGAAGGTTGAAAGAGTTTATCCCGGAACGGGGAAAGTTTTGGTTGCGGATGTTAATCAGTATAAGCGTCACATTAAATCAAAAAGCCGGGATCAAAAATCGGAGATAGTGACCATAACAAAACCTTTGCCGGCATCAAACGTAGGACTTATTTGCCCGAAATGTAAAAAAACAACCAGGATCGGTTTTAAAATAGAAAAAGATAAAAAGTTCAGGATTTGCAGAAAATGCAAAGCGTTAATATAAATTATGAAAGTACAGGCGTCAATTAAAAAAAGGTGTATTAAATGCAAAATTATTAAGAGACGGGGGATACTTTTTGTTATTTGTATAAATCCAAAGCATAAGCAAAGACAAGGTTAAAAAATATATGTCAAACTTTAAAAAACAATTCGAGGAAGAAACAGTAAAGAAGTTAATGGGACGTCTTGAGATTAAAAATCCAATGGCTGTTCCAAGACTTGTAAAAATTGTGGTAAACACATCAATGCGTGACTTTTTGACCGACAAAAAAAATATAGAAAAAGCAAGGGAAGACATGGGGCAAATTACGGGGCAAATGCCTAAGACTGCAAAGGCAAGAATTTCTGTTGCAACGTTCAAGTTAAGAGAAGGGGATATAATTGGTCTGGCGGTTACGCTTCGTGGTAAAAGAATGTATAATTTTTTTGAAAAACTTATAAAAATCGTTTTTCCTCGGGTGAAAGACTTTGCCGGAGTTAGTATCGATTCTTTTGACGGTAGAGGAAATATGAGCGTCGGTTTTACAGAAAATACAGTTTTCCCCGAGATAGATCCGGGAAAAGTTGATAAAATCAGGAGTCTGCAAGTTGTAATTGTTACAAATGCAGGAAATGATGAAAAAGCAAAAATATTACTTGAAGAAATGGGAATGCCTTTCAAAAAAATAAAAGCAAAAAACTAAAATATGGCAAAAAGATCAAATATTGTAAAAAATTTATACAGGAAGCCAAAATTTAGTTCAAGAAAAAAGAACGTATGTATGCTTTGTGGTAGAGCCCGGGGTTATATGAGGCTTTTCGGATTGTGTAGGATTTGTTTTCGTGAAAGAGCCCTAAGAGGGGAATTGCCGGGGGTAAAAAAGGCCTCTTGGTAGAAATATGTATACTGTTGGTGATTTTTTAATACAACTTAAGAATGCCTATTCGGCAAGGAAAAAACAGATGGTTTATCGCCATTCAAATTTAGTGGTTGGAGTTGCTAAAATCCTTGAAAAAGAAAACCTTGTTTCAAAAGTTAAAGAAGCGGAGATAGACGGAAGAAAGCAGGTTACAATAGATCTCAAGTACGACGGTAAGATTCCAGCAGTGACAGATGTAAAATTAGTTTCAAAACCATCCATTCACCGATATGTAAGAAAAACAAATATCAAGAAATCCGTACCAAGACATTCCCTTGGTATCCTTTCAACAAGCAAGGGAGTCATGAGCAGTAGGGAAGCCCAAAAAGCAGGCGTTGGCGGAGAGTTAATTTGTCAAATATTCTAACTATGTCAAATATAGCAAAAAAAGTAGTAAAAATTGAAGAAGGTGTCGAAGTTTCACTTCAAGACGATAAAGTGCTTGTAAAAGGAGTAAGGGGATCGCTTACAGCTTCTATTCCGGCAGGTATTAAGGTGGTAATTGATAATGGGGAAATTAAAGTGAAAAACATTTCGGAATCAGTGGAATATGAAAAGTTCGCGGGGTTAACGCGCGCGTTAATTGCCAACATGGTCAATGGTGTAGTAAGAGGGTTTCAAAAAAAACTTGAGCTTACAGGAGTAGGTTATAGAGCACGAGTTGAAGGAAACGATTTAGTACTTAATGTAGGGTTTGCTGTCCCCGTGAAAGTTAAGGCCCTTGATGGAGTTAAAATAAGCGTCGAAGAAAACGTAATAACTGTTGAAGGGGCAGACAAGCAGCTTGTAGGAGATGTTGCATCAGACATTAGAGCTGTCCGCCCGCCGGATCCGTACAAAGGAAAAGGTATAAAATATCAGGGTGAGTACCTAAGAAGAAAAGTAGGAAAAGCGGCTAAAGCAGTAGGTGCCGCTAAATAAAAATATGAAAAAAGAAGAGAGAATTAAAAAAACAAGACAAAAAAGGAGAGTTGTAAGAATAAGAAAAAAAATTTTAGCGGAAAAACGTGCACCGCGATTTAGTGTCTTCCGTTCGAACAAGTACATTTATGTACAAGTATTCGATGACTTAAAAGGAACGACTCTTGCATCAGCGAGTGAGAAAGAAGTTGAAGATTCAAAACTCTCAAGATTACAAAAAGCTGAGGAAGTAGGTAGGACAATTGCTAAAAAGGTACTTAGTAAAAAAATTAAAAATGTCGTTTTTGATAAAGGGAGTTATAAATATCACGGGCGCATTAAAGCTCTTGCAGATGCAGCTAGAAAAGAAGGATTAGTTTTTTAAACTATGGATAATCAAAATATAAATCAAAGCCAGGAAAAGCACGAAGAAAAAGTCGTTCAAGTAAATCGTGTTTCTAAGAAAACCAAGGGTGGAAACAAAATGCGTTTTGCGGCGCTTGTTATAGTTGGTAATGGGCAAGGCAAAGTAGGTGTAGGATTAGGTAAAGCAGCTGACGTATCAACTGCGATAATCAAAGGATCAACACAGGCTCGTAAGAAAATGATAGAAGTTTTAATTGTTAATGATACAATTGCTCGTTCTATATCTCTTAAAAAAGGAGCAGCATACATTATGCTTAAACCGGCTCCGGCCGGAACTGGAATTATTGCCGGAGGCGCAGTACGGGCAGTAGTTGAGGCAGCAGGTATTAAAAATATTTCATCCAAAATTTTGGGAAGCGACAACAAGGCAAATAATGTTTATGCCACCTTTGCTGCGCTTGAGGCTATATCAATAAAAAAATAACATGCAATTATCAAATTTACCAAAACTTACTGAAAAAAGATTGAGGCGCCTGGGGCGCGGGCATGGATCCGGGCGTGGAAAAACATCAGGACGAGGGACAAAGGGTCAAAACGCGAGAGGAAAAGTCGGTCTTTTCTTTGAGGGTGGAGCATTGCCGCTTACCAAAAGACTTCCATTTTTGCGCGGACGAGGAAGAAATAAAATTGTAGAGGTTCCACCATTTACGATTAACGTTAGTAAGCTTGCTGATCTCCCGGCAAAATCCATTGTTGATATTGAGATGCTTGTCAAAAAGAAATTAGTAGATTTTAAAGCGAATAAGAGTGGTGTTAAGGTCATTGGAAAGGGAGATCTCAAGGTTGCATTAAGCGTAAAGCTGCCCACAACCGCGGGGGCGAAAAAGATAATTGAAGCGGCTGGCGGCACAGTAGAATAATTGATATGAATGCAGTTTTAAGCATCTTCAGAAATAGTATTCGCGACCGAGAAACGCGACGAAAAATTTTAATTGTCCTTTTTATTTTTTTAATTTTCAGACTCCTTGCTCACGTACCTGTGTCAGGTATAAATCTTGCACAACTTAAATCCCTCTTCGAACAAAACCAACTGCTTGGGTTGCTTGATATTTTTTCCGGTGGAACACTTTCAAATTTTTCGATTCTTGCAATAGGTCTTGGGCCGTACATTTATGCCTCGATTGTTATGCAGCTTTTAACAATTGTTTATCCGAAACTTGAGGCTTTACAAAAAGAAGGAGATTACGGTAGGCAAAAGATTAATCAATACACACGGTATCTAACAATTCCTTTGGCAATCGTTCAATCTCTTGGAATGTACGCGCTTCTTCGAAACCAACAAATAATAGCAAATCTTGCCCCTCTTGAAATATTCTCTTTTGTTGCCACAATGACGGCAGGTACAATGATTGTTATGTGGCTCGGAGATTTAATATCGGAGCAAGGAATAGGAAATGGGATATCACTTCTGATTTTTGCGGGGATTGTAGGGAGAATTCCAGTTGTGCTTTTTCAAACCCTCTCAGCTGTCAATTCCCAAGATTTTCTCAACCTATTAATATTCGGGGCTCTTGGAATTGTTGTTATTGCAGCTATTGTTTTTGTTAACGAGTCAGTAAGAAAAGTTCCTATTTATTATGCAAAGCGCGTCCGCGGTTCCAAGACCTATGGAGGACAGTCAACGCATCTTCCTCTAAGAATTAATCAATCAGGAGTTATTCCTATAATTTTTGCGGTTTCAATAGTTCTTCTACCGTCGCTTATATCCGGATACCTAGTTTCAAGTTCTAATAAGTTTTTATCGTCCCTCGGCACTTTTTTTGCGACTAACTTTAACCCTGAAGGAATTCTTTATAACGTAGTATATTTCCTACTTGTTGTGGGTTTTACTTATTTTTATACGGCTGTTATATTTAATCCCCAAAAGATATCGGAAGAAATTCAAAAAAACGGCGGTTTCATTCCCGGAATCCGACCAGGACGTGCAACCGCCTCATTTCTTAACTACATAACAACAAGAATTACGCTACCCGGGGCAATTTTCTTAGGACTCATTGCAATTTTACCAAGCGTTGTCAGGGGCGCAACAGGTCTTTCAACACTTCTTGTCGGCGGAACGAGCATTTTAATTGTCGTGTCGGTTGTTATTGAAACTATTAAAATTTTAGAAGTTCAAATGGTAAATCGAGATTACGACAGATTTGTAACTCAATGAAAGTAGTCCTTATTGGAGTCCAGGGCTCCGGAAAATCAACACAGGGTAATATGATCGCCGAGAAGCTTGGCGTATCGTACCTTTCGACAGGACACATATTTCGTGAGCTTGCAAAGGAACATACACCGCTTGGGCGATACATTAAAGAGACCATGAATGCCGGATACCTCATCCCGGACGATAAAACACTCGAAATAGTAAGCGAATATTTGTCGCGGGGCGAATATCAAAAAGGATATATTTTGGATGGTTTTCCAAGAACCAGAACTCAAGCAGAATCTTTTAAAAACGGCATTGATGCCGTTTTCTACATAAAGGTTTCGGATGATGAAGCTTTGAAGCGGCTTACATTACGTAATGACAATCGTGAAGACGCGACAACAAAGGCCTTAGTCAGGCGAATTGAGTTATTTCACAAATTCACGGAACCCGTAATTGACTATTACAGGGAAAAAGGTAAGCTTTTTGAGGTTGAAGGAGAGAGGGATATTAATGAAATACATGGTGAGATTATGAGCAAGCTTAACATTCAATGACAAGTTCTCCAAAAGCCAAGACAATGAAAAGGGCAGGCAAGATTTTGGGAGAAGTGCTTGAAGAAGTGTTATCGGAAGTACGACCGGGAATTACGGAAACTGAAATAGATCATCTTGCCGAAAAGCTCATACTTAAGAAGGGCGGGGAACCCGGGTTTAAAAAAGTCCCCGGTTATAAACACACGATTTGTATTTCTACAAATGATGTTGTGGTTCATGGTATTCCGACAGCAAGAAAGTTACACGCGGGAGATGTTGTGGGGATCGACTGCGGCGTCTATCTTGACGGGTACCATACGGATATGGCAGAGACGATCAAAATCAAAAATCTCCTTCGATCCCGAGCTCAGGACCGAGGGGAAAAGTCAAAAATCAAAAGTTCGGTAGACGATAAAATCGACACATTTTTGAGAATAGGAAAAGAGGCAATGTTTGCAGGAATTGCTGAGGCAAGAGTGGGCGCTCATGTAGGAGATGTATCGCACGCAATCCAAGACATTGTGGAAGGTGAAGGATTTTCAATTGTAAGATCGCTTGTTGGTCATGGGGTTGGAAAGCAACTTCATGAACAACCTGAAATTCCGGGTTATTTGGCCGGCCCGATTGCTAAAACTCCACTTCTGACTGCAGGCATGACAATTGCGGTGGAAGTAATATATAACATGGGGAAAGAAGGGGTTGTCTACACAAAAGATGACGATTGGACAATAGTCTCAGAAGACGGGACTCTTTCGGGACTCTTTGAACGGACAATTTTAATAACCGAAAAAGGCCCGGAGCTAATAACCAGTTTAACAAGTGATAGGCTTTAAATCTTGCTAATTTGAGCTTGGTTTGTTAAAATATCAGGAAGTTATTTATGGCTCATTCGGGAAGTATAGAACTTGAGGGAATTGTCACGGAAGTGTTGCCTAATACACTTTTTCGAGTCGAAATTGAGGGAGGAAGAATCGTTTTGTGTCATTTGTCAGGAAAAATGAGAATTCATTTTATCAAAATCCTGCCGGGTGACCGCGTTCGAATAGAAATGACCCCTTACGATCGGGAAAGAGGAAGGATAACCTACCGCATCAAATAAGAACCGCAAGTCATGTTTTACGAATAAAGCAATAATATTATGAGAGTAGTTGGAGTAAATATACCGGACGGAAAAAGAGTTGACATAGCGCTGACCTATATCTATGGAATAGGCAGAAGCAATGTATATGATGTGCTTGAAAAAGCAAAAATTGAGCCTGAAAAGAGACTTAATACGCTTTCTGAAGAAGAGCTTGGCCGAATACAGAAGGCTCTCGAACCCTATAAAATAGAAGGAGACCTACGTGCAAATATAGCAAATAATATTAAAAGACTTAGAGAAGTTGCATCCTACAGGGGCAATAGGCATGCTAAGAATTTGCCCGTTCGTGGTCAAAGAACTCGTTCAAATGCAAGGACAAAGCGCGGTAAACGCGTAACAATCGGCGCAATCAAGAAGGAAGTAGCAGTCAAGATGGGACTGGTTGCTGAAGAAAAGAGAGTACAAAAATAATATGGCAAAAAAAGCACAGAAAAAGACAATAAGCATGGAAACAGGTAGAATTTATGTTTCTACGACTTTTAATAACACAATCGTTACCATGACAAATGAAAAAGGAGATGCAGTTGCATGGAGCAGCTCAGGCAATATGGGTTTTAAGGGAACTCGCAAAAGTACGCCATTTGCCGCAACCCAGGCGGTCGAGGAAGTAATAAAAAAAGGCAGGGTTACAGGCATTTCCGCTGTTGAAGTTTTTATAAAAGGGCCCGGTGTTGGACGAGACGCAGCACTTCGTGCAATCCGAAATTCAGGACTTTCTATAGCGATGATTGCTGATGTTACACCAATTCCGCATAACGGTCCAAAAATGAAGAAAAAGAGGAGAGTTTAAAGATGTCTAGATATACAGGTCCAAAACATAAATTAGCAAGACGGGAAGGTGTAAATATTTTTGGTAAGGCTTCAGCTTCACTTGAAAGAAGGCTAAATGTTATCCCGGGAATTCATGGGAAAAGGCGTGCAAGAAAACTGTCAGAGTATGGTATACAGCTTCGGGAAAAGCAAAAGTTAAAAAGAACTTACGGAGTTTCAGAGGCACAATTCAGAAAATATGCAATGCTCGCACAGAAAGCAAAAGAAAACACCATTGATATTCTTGTTCAGCTCCTTGAGACACGCCTTGATAACGTTGTTTATAGATTGGGGTTTGGAAAAACAAGATTTCAGGCGAGACAAATGGTTTCTCACAGACACATTTTCGTCAATGGTAAAAAATTAAACATACCTTCTTATTCGGTGCGTGAAGGCGATATTATTGCGGTTTCTCCAAAATTTGCCCCTGAAGAAATCAAAGCCAGAGTCGAAAGCGAAGAAAGACTGACGCCGTCTTACTTATCTCAAGAAACACTAGAGGGAAAGCTTATAAGACTCCCCACAAGAGACGATATAGCAAACCCCGTCGATTATCAGCTGGTTATTGAATTTTACTCACGATAATGGTAAAATATCTTTTTGTTTCAAGAATTCATAATGAATCCTAGTTTTAAGATTATAGAAGATAAGAAAGAGCAAGGTTACGCACGGTTCGTGATTGAACCACTTGAGCCTGGCTTTGGTCAGACTTTGGGAGTTGCACTTCGTCGTGTTCTTTTGACTAACATCGAAGGAGCAGCTGTTACATCTGTTAAGATCGATGGAGTTAGCCACCTTTTTTCAACTCTTTCGGGTCTCAAAGAGGATATTATCGAACTAGTTTTAAACATCAAAACTTTAAGAGTAAAACTTGCTCCGGATAAAACAGAAGCAAAAATTACTCTTTCTGCAACCGGCCCGGGAGATATAACTGCAAAAGATATTGAAGTATCAGACGGCGTTGAAATAGTCGATCCCAAGCATTACCTTGGCGCTTTGGCTGATAAAAAATCCAAAATAAACATGGAAATGACAGTTGAGCGAGGCACAGGCTATTCTCTTGCTGAGGACAGAAAAATATCGACGATTGGAATCATGCCTATTGATGCAATTTTCTCTCCAATTCTCCGTGTAAACTATAAAGTTGATCAGACCCGTGTGGGCCGACAAACCAACTTTGACAAGCTCGTTCTTGAGATTTGGACAGACGGGACGACAGATGCGCAAGATGCTGTTAAACAAGCCTCAAAACTACTTGTTTCTTACTTCCACCAAATTTACGAACCTTCAGAAACGTCAGACTCGGAAAAAACAGCTGTCACAACAGGTATTCCTGAAGACGCGATGAAAATGACAATAGACGAGCTTGATTTACCTACAAGGATTTACAACAGTTTAAGAAATGCAGGAATAGAAACAGTTTCGGATATGCTATCCACACCCAAAAAAGAACTAATGGGCTTCAGAAATCTTGGCGCCAAGTCTCTTTCCATAATTGAAGATAGTCTTAAGGAAAGAGGAATCACTTTAACTTTTTAATTTAAAAGTTTCATTCATTTTTAAACGGCGTCCAGGAATTGACGCCTTTTTATTAGAGAAAGAATATGAGAAAAAGAATATTTGGAAGAAGACTCAAAAGAGATACGAACGAGCGAAAAGCGCTTTTCAGAAGCCTTATGCATGGAATGATTTTACAAGGTAAAATCAGGACAACTGAGGCAAAAGCAAAATCGATAAACGCGGATCTTGAGAAGCTCATAACTATCGCAAAAAACAGGGGTGAAGAGGCAGAAAGGCTAATCATATCAAAACTTGCCAACGAAAAGGCCACAAAAAGGCTTGTGTCAGAAATCGCTCCTAAATTTGCAGCGCGAACAGGCGGATATACAAGAATTTTAAAAATGGGACCAAGAGTAAAAGACGGGGCAAAAATGGTTCTTATGAGTTGGGTTGAAGACGTTAAAGCCATTTCATTGGGAGAGCCAAAGAGGAATAAAACAAAAAAACCTAAAACAGAAGACTCAAAACAAAAAACCGGTAAAAAATAATTATGTTAGTAACCAAACCGACAAAAACAAGTGAAATAGAACGTGCATGGCACTTAGTTGATATTAACGGCAAAATCCTGGGGCGTGTAGCAGGGGAAATCGCCAAGCTTTTAATGGGAAAAAGTAAGCCTTATTTTGCCAAAAATCTTGATTGCGGAGATTTTGTTGTAGTCGTAAACTCTGCCGAAGTCAAAGTCACAGGTAAAAAAGAGAAAGATAAAGTTTATACAAGATATTCCGGATACCCGGGAGGACTTAGAAAAATAACGCTGGGCGAAATGAGAGCTCAGAAGCCTGAAGAAATAATTCGACACGCAGTTTCAGGGATGCTTCCAAAAAATAAACTTAGGGCCTCAATGTTAAAGAGACTTTTTGTTTTCAAGGGCGCAGAGCACAAATACCAGGATAAATTTAACCAAGCATAACATGGTAAAAACACAGGGAGTTAAAAATTATATTTCAGCAGTAGGTAGAAGACGTGAGGCAGTTGCACGCGTTAGACTTTATACTGTTGGAAGTAAGGTTCAGCTAGACGGAAAAGAACTTAAAAAAGGTGATATGTTTGTTAATGGAAAACCGGTTAACGAATACTTTAAGTTTTTCGCATACGCCCCTTCTTATAACAAAATTTTAGTTGATACGGAAACTTCCGGTAAATACATTTTTACTATAAAGGTTGTCGGGGGAGGATTGTCAGGACAAATTGATGCCGCAGTGCTGGGAATAGCAAGGACTCTTGATAAATTAGACAAAGAAAAATTCCACTCTATTCTCCGCTCAAAAGGATATTTGACCCGCGATCCCAGGATCCGTGAAAGAAGAAAAGTAGGTATGGGTGGAAAAGCGAGGAGAAAAAAGCAGAGCCCGAAGCGATAACGCTTTTTTCGACGAAGTCCCTCCAAAATCGCCCTGTGAGGCGTGAACGAATAGCTCCCAAAAGCCGAACAGTAAGATTGGTGGGACGAGAAGAAAGAAACAGTCTCCAAAGCGTTAACCTTCTTTTAAAAGTTTACTAACTACCGACCAGGAAAACCCGCGGCGCTGCAGGAATGCAGCCATTTTCTTTTTAAATTCTTCTGCCGGAAGTTTTGCTAAAGTTTTTTTCTTTTTTTCAAACAAAGTCTTAGCGGTTTCCAAATCATCTTCTGCCTCGTTTAAAAGTGGTTCGATCAAATCATTTTTTAAACCTTTTAATCGCAGTTCGTTTTTAAGAATATATTTACTTTTTCCTTTATATTTTTGCCTTGACTCAATCCAAGATTTTGCAAATTCCTCATCGTTTAAAAACTTTAAATCTACCAAACGTTTAAGAACGGAATTTATTGTTTCATCGATAAAATTCTTTCGAAGCAAATAATCATACACTTCCTTAATACTCCTATTTCTGAATGATAGATATTTTAGGGAAAAATTAAATGCGAGAGCGCGATTGTCCTCGGTGTCTTTTCTAGGCGGCCAATTCTTCTTCCTCATTCTCTTCTGCATGATGTACTGCAAGCATTGGTTTACCTTCTTTTGATTTTTCCATAACCTGGGCGACTATTTTTTTACCAATTTCAGGATTTTCTTTGATGTACGCTTTTGATGCTTCTCTTCCTTGCCCAAGCATAGCCTCGCCATATCTGAAAAAAGCTCCTGTTTTTGCAACAACACCCATTTCTACACCGACGTCTAAAATATTTCCTTCTTTTGATATTCCTTCGCCTGCCATTACATCAAATTCAGCAACACGGAATGGCGGAGCCATTTTATTTTTCACTACTTTTACCCGGGTTCTATTCCCGATTACTCGATCTCCGTCTTTTAAGACTTCTATTTTTCTTGCATCGAGTCTTACAGATGCATAGAATTTAAGAGCCATACCGCCAGTTGTCGTTTCAGGATTTCCGAACATGACCCCGATTTTTTGCCTAAGTTGATTTGTAAAAATAACAATTGTTTTGCTTTTTGAAATTGCGGCGGTAAGTTTTCGGAGAGCTTGGGACATAAGCCTTGCCTGCATTCCCATCATGGCGTCTCCCATTTCTCCTTCAATCTCAGCGCGCGGTACTAAAGCGGCAACAGAATCAACAACTATTACATCAAGCCCTCCCGAGCGGATTAATTGTTCCGTTATCTCAAGTGCCTGTTCTCCCGTATCAGGTTGAGAAATGAGAAGGTCGTCAAGCTTAACGCCTATTGTTTGCGCCCAGAGAGGGTCAAGCGCGTGTTCTGCGTCAATAAAGGCTGCAACACCACCTAATTTTTGCGCTTCAGCAATAACAGATAGACAAACCGTAGTTTTACCTGATGCTTCCGGACCATAAATTTCAACAATTCTTCCGCGGGGAAGTCCTCCAACGCCAAGAGCCAGGTCTAAGGCGAGCGCGCCTGTTGGAATTACTTCGACTGCCATTTTTTCAGCGGCATCACCAAACTTCATTATCGACCCTTTTCCATACTGTCTTTGAATTTGTTCCATTGCCATCCCGATTGCTGCGAGTTTTTCTTTTCCTGCGGTTCTTGAGGATCCGTTACTTATTGTCGCCGGAGTTTTCGATGGTTTTGCTGCCTTTGCCATGATTTAGCCCATTGTAGAGAACTTTTTTAAAAATTTCAATATATCAAATTAGGCAACTTTTCTTTCAGTAGGAGCAGGAGATTGTTGCTGCGGTTGTTCTGCAGCCGGAGCTTGATCTGCAAGATCCCTTCGTACTTGCTCAATAAGCTCTTCATTTGTTGCAGTTTTAACGGGAGACGTATCAATACCCAGTCTTTCTTGTGTTGTCGGAAATGATGCCGGTCCGCGTCCTTCCTCCCAGGGAGCATTATTTTTCTCTACAATTTGCTTATGTTGTTCTGCTATTTGTTCTTGTGTTCGTGGCGCTGGTTGGGGAGCCTTTTTACCGCGAACCAAATTTACTACAACTTCCTTAACGTCTATCACACCTTATGTATACTATTTATATAATTATTTGTCAAACAAAAGGCTCCTTTTATTGATATTAGCTTCAAACAACAGTATAATTTAGTTTCAGCGGGGTGTAGTTTAACGGTAGAATGCGCGGCTGGGGGTCGTGCGGATGGAGTCCGATTCTCCACACCCCGACACACTTCTTCTTTAGCCCACAATTTGCTACACTGAATATTGTGCAAAATATATTCTATGCAGTAATTTGTCTTTGTGCCGCTTTAGGATTTAGTCTTGCTTTTAATATCTTCTTAAAGAAAAAAGCGAAAAAACCACTTATCTGCCCCCTTAAAGGTCAATGCGATGCGGTAGTCCACAGTGAATACTCAAAACTTTTCGGCATACCGCTTGAACTTTTAGGAATGTTTTATTACCTTGTGATTCTTTTAAGTTATGGATCATTTATATTTTTCGCGGATATAACTGTTCATGAGTTTTTTGTTTTGGGGGTAACATTTGCAACCGGAATTGCCTTCTTCTTCTCAATTTACCTAACTGCTATTCAAGCTTTCGTTTTAAAGAAGTGGTGTACGTGGTGTCTTATGTCGGCTACGCTTTGTACTTTAATATTTTTCGCCGTTGTTCAGCTGTCATTTTTTGACATGATGCCTTATCTTGCGACTTATAAACCACTTATATTAGGTGTTCACCTGGCAGGAGTTGTTATTGGTTTTGGAGGGGCAATAATTGCAGATATGTTTTTTATGAAATTCCTGAAAGACTTCAGGATTTCTGCCGATGAATCGGCATTTCTCAAGACACTTTCCCAAATTATATGGTTTGGGCTCGGAGTTATATTTATAGGAGGGTTGTTTTTATTCTTATCAGATGTAGATACTTATGCTCATTCGGCAAAGTTTCTCGCAAAAATGGTAGTAGTCGCAGTAATTATTGTAAATGGATTTTTTCTTAATACTTTTGTCAGCCCAAATCTTACAAAAATTCCATTCGAAGGAGAAATATCAGATCTTGATGAGAAAACAAAAGAAACAAGAAAATTAGCATTCGCTTTGGGGGCAATTTCAGCAACCTCTTGGTGGACGGCTTTTATACTAGGAATGATGAGAGCATCTCCTGCACCGTTT
>Ga0209542_10003633_pt1 | contig 32734 bp, 37 predicted proteins | sample RifCSPhighO2_01_FD_184028 | JGI IMG/M metagenome (GOLD analysis project Ga0209542, IMG submission 184028) | Soil microbial communities from Rifle, Colorado - Rifle CSP2_plank highO2_0.1 (SPAdes) (version 2) | ecosystem: Environmental > Terrestrial > Deep subsurface > Rock core/Sediment ... | reverse complement strand
TTGGCAGGCCCTTAAGTCGCACCGACTTTCAAAAAATGCTCGGTGCAACCGGAGCCGAAGTAGAAAGCGCTCTTAAAAATCTCGCCGACAAAAAAGGGGGAGTCGTGCTGGTTGACGATGGAAAAGAAGTAGAACTCCGCACCGCAAGCGGCAGTGCCGCGCTCGTTGAGCGCATCCGCAAAGAGGAACACGCGCGCGACATAGGCAAAGCGGGGCTCGAAGCGCTCTCGGCAGTGCTCTACCGCGGCCCCTTGACCCGCAGCGAGATAGACTTTATCCGCGGGGTCAACTCCAGCCAGACGCTGCGCACGCTCACCCTGCGCGGCCTGGTGCGCAAGGTACAGAACCCAAAAGATGAACGGTCGTTTTTGTACGAGCCGACGACCGAGCTTTTGAGCGAGCTCGGGGTCGTGCGCGCGCAAGAGCTGCCCGACTATGCAGAGGTGCGCTCCAAACTCGAAACACTCGAAGAGGCCTACCGGCAAAAACAATCTGAACAGTCATGACACCCCTTTCAAAAAATATCTACGCGTTTGGAGCGGCGCTGACCCTTATTGCGGGGTCGTTTGGCGGCGGAGTATATCTGTCGCTCCTTGCAAGCCCCGCACTGCAAAGTGCCGCTGTCGCGCAGGCGCGGGCGCTTGCGGTCGTTTTGGCGCCCGACAAGCTAGAGGCCAAAGCTGCCGCGCTCTACGACATCAAAAGCGGCCGCTTGCTCTACCAAAAAAACGCCAACGAACAGTTGCCGCTCGCCTCGCTCACCAAGCTGATGGCCGCCGAGGTGGTGCTGTCGCAAAAGTCTCCCGACACGCCGGTACAAATCAGCCTCAACGATGTGCGCGCCACCGGCGACTCGGGGCTCAAAATAGGCGACACCGTGACGCTCGGCGACCTCATCAAGTTTAGCCTCGTGGCATCAAGCAACGACGCGATGAGCGCCGCCGCCGCAAGCCTCGGGTCAGACCCTATTGCAGCGATGAACGCGGCGGCCTATGCTCTCGGACTAACCAAAACTCATTTCTTCAACGTCACGGGGCTCGATGTCACCACCGCTACTTCCGGCGCCTACGGCTCGGCCTATGACGTGGCGCGGTTGGCGGCCACATTCTACCGCAACCACCCCAGCTACTTTGAGCTCACTACGCGGCCGGACGTGCAGATAGACCAGAGCGGCAGGGAGCTCTCCGCCGCGGCGACCATGGAGCCGCTTCAAAACATCCCCGGGTTTGTCGCGGCCAAGACCGGCTACACCGACCTTGCGGGGGGCAACCTTGTGGCGGTGTTCGACCTCGAGCCGGGGCTTACGGTAGTGGCGGCAGTGCTCGGCTCGACGCACGAAGGCCGTTTTAGTGATATAAAAACTCTTATAGAGGCCGCCCGGACATCGCTATGATCCCGTTAGAGGCTACCTCCGTTTTATACTATGATGATAATTATGAGTAGAGTAACTAGGCTTCTGGGCCTCTAACGGGATGACCGCAGAAGTAATGCGCATATTCATACCCGCCACACTCGCTTTTTTGATAGGCATCGGCATCACGCCGTTTGTGACGCACTTTTTGTACAAGTATAAGATGTGGAAGCCCAAGGCGGGCAAAGTGGCGCTCGATGGCACGCCGGCAACGCTCCGCAACCAACTGCACGAACAAAGAGATGCCGGGGTACCGCACTTTGGCGGCATTATCGTATGGCTGAGCGTACTGTTGACTGCCGACCTGCTTTCGCTGCTTGCGCGAGTGTACCCGGCGGCGTTCAGCGACCTGGCGTTTATCTCGCGCGGCCAAACCTGGGTGCCGCTCGCGGCGCTCGCGGCGGGCGCACTGGTGGGCTTTGTCGACGACTTGTTTGAAGTGACGGGGCGCGGGGGCTTACGCTTGCGCGTGCGGCTTGTGTTTGTGGCAGTGGTGGCTTTTGTGTGTGCGTGGTGGTTTTATGACAAACTCGACGTCTCAAGCATCACTTTGCCGTTTGTGTCGGCCCCGCTTGAACTTGGGTTGTTGTTCGTGCCATTATTCGTTCTTGTCACGCTTTTTATCTATGCCGGCGGCGTAATTGACGGTATCGATGGACTTGCCGGGGGAGTCTTCTCCATTATGTTTGCCGCATACGCCGGCATCGCCTTCTTTCAAAACCAGTTCGATATCGCGGCGCTTGCGGCTTCTATCTCCGGGGGGCTCTTGGCCTTCCTCTGGTTTAACATCCCGCCGGCGCGCTTCTACCTGACCGAGACGGGCACTATGGCGTTGACGCTTGCGCTCACGGTCATTGCGTTTTTGACCGATACGCTCGGAGAAGGCCGCGGCGTCTCGGTGCTCCCCATCATTGCTCTGTTGCTGGTGGTAACCGTGCTCTCAAACATAGTGCAGATATTTTGGAAAAAAGTTTTTGGCCGTAAGTTCTTCCTTATCGCGCCGCTCCATCACCACTTCGAGGCGCTCGGCTGGCCGCCGTACAAGGTGACCATGCGCTACTGGGTGGTCGGCGTAATCGCCGCTGTCATAGGCCTCTCCATCGCCTTGCTGTAAACAAGGCGAAAGTTCCAAATCACAAATGTCAAATAACAAACAAATGTCAAAATTTAAATATTTAAAACTTAAAGATTTGTTTGTTATTTGGTGCTTGGTGCTTGATACTTACTGATATGCGCGGCAAATCAGTTGATGCTCCTTTCTTTCTTGTACTGCTTGCGCTTGTTGTCTTTGGCCTGCTGATATTTACCTCCGCGGCGCTGGGGCTCTTGGCCCGCGGGGGAGCGACCTTTACTTCCGTAGCGGTGTCCCAGCTTTTGCTGGGATTTTTGTGCGGCGGAGTGGCGCTCGTCGTGCTCTCCCGCATCGACTACCGCGTATGGCGGCCGTACACGCCGTACTTCTTTGCCGGCGCACTGCTTTTGACCCTGCTCGCGTTTGTGCCCGGAGTGGGGCTCACGCTCAAAGGCGCTGCGCGCTGGATAGAAGTGGGGCCGGTCTCCTTTCAACCCGCCGAGCTGCTTAAGTTTGCGGTGGTGCTCTTTCTTTCCGGCATATACGCATCGCGCTTCCGCCAAGTTGCAACGCTCAAGGGCGGCATACTGCCGCTTATCCTTGTCGGCGGGCTTTCGGCGGGAGTTCTCCTGCTCCAGCCCGACACCGACGGCGCGGCGGTCATCTTGCTTGCGTGCGCTGGGATGCTCTTTGCCGCAGGCGGGCGGCTGCGGCACCTCTTCGCACTTGCGCTTGTGGGGCTCCTTGTGCTCGGGGTCGCGGCCTACGAAAGGCCGTACCTCGCCGAGCGGTTTGTGACCTTTTTAAACCACTCGGCCGACCCGCAGGGCGCCGGCTGGCAAATCGACCAAAGCTTGATAGCGGTGGGCTCCGGCGGGTGGACTGGACGGGGCTTCGGCCAGAGCATAGAAAAGTTTTCCTATTTGCCGGAGCCCATCGGCGACTCAATATTTGCGGTGGCGGCAGAGGAGTTTGGGTTTGTGGGCTCGGTGGCGCTCGTCCTGCTATTTGCGGCCTTTGCGCTCTTAGGCCTACGCATCGCGGCGCGCGCGCCCGACCCGTTTGGCGGGCTTTTGGTCGTGGGGCTCACGGTGATGATTGTCGGACAGTCGTTTATGAACATCGCCTCGACGCTGGGGCTCATCCCGCTCTCCGGCTTGCCGCTCATTTTTGTATCGCACGGCGGCACGTCGCTTGCGATAGCTCTCGCCGAAGTCGGCGTTATACTGTCTGTATCGCGCAGAATGAAGTCTTAGTTTATTTATGAAAATTCTTTTTACCGGCGGGGGGAGCGGTGGGCACTTTTACCCCATTATTGCGGTCGCAGAGGCGGTCAACGACCTTGCACGCGAGCGCAAATTGCTTGAGCCTCAACTCATCTACGCGGCGCCCGACCCGTACGAACGCGAACTTTTAATCGCCAACAACATTACGTTTGTCGGCACCTCTGCCGGCAAAATCCGCAACTACTTTTCTATACTGAACTTTTTTGACTTCTTTAAAACGGGGTGGGGGACCCTGCGTTCAACGTTGCGGATTTTCTTCCTCTACCCCGACGTTATTTTTAGCACCGGCGGCTACGCGAGCTTCCCCACGCTTTTGGCGGGCAAGCTCTTCCGCATTCCGGTCGTTGTCCTCAACTGCGACGCAAGTCCGGGGCGCGTCAACCGGTGGGCCTCAAAATTTGCGGTCAAAATCGCGGTTGCGTTTGCAGAGGGTTCGGAACAATTTCCCAAAGACAGGATAGCGCACACCGGCAATCCCATCCGCAAGGCAGCCCTTATACCCGCGCGCGAAGGTGCGTTCGAGTTCCTCAAGCTCGACCGCAACCTCCCCGTCATTTTGGTGACCGGCGGCTCGCAAGGCTCGCAGACTATCAACGAAGCGGTGCTCGCGGCGCTCCCGCGCCTGCTCGACAAATATCAGGTCATCCACCAGACCGGCACCACAAACGTCGACGAGGTGACCGGCAGGGCGGGCGTGGTGATGGGGGACAACCCCGCGCTTGCGCGGTACAAGCCGTATGGCTACCTCAACGACCTTGCCACCCGCATGGCCGCGGGCGCGGCAAGTTTGGTAGTGTCGCGCGCGGGCGCGGGCAATATTTTTGAAATAGCTTCGTGGGGCCTGCCGAGCATACTCATCCCGATACCCGAACCGACAAGCCACGACCAGACCAAAAACGCGTTTGCGTTTGCCCGCGCGGGTGCCTGCGTAGTTATTGAGCAAAACAACCTCACGCCGGGCGTGCTTATCTCCGAAATAGAGCGCATCCTCACCCACGAGCCGATGAAGCATGCAATGCAGAACGCCGCCAGGGCTTTTGCCCGCCCCGACGCCGCCCGCCTGATAGCCTCGGCCCTGCTCGACATAGGCCTCTCCCACGAGCAATAATAGGGGTATATGGCCAGTAATAAGGTGATTACTCGGTTTGCGCCTTCGCCCACGGGCTATTTGCATATTGGAGGAGTGCGGACCGCTTTGTTCAGCTACCTTTTTGCCACACATAACGGCGGGGTTATGGTGTTGCGGTTTGAGGACACCGACCGCGAGCGCAGCAAGCCGGAGTTTGAGAAAGATATTTTGGATGCGCTCGAGTGGCTCAATATCCCGTACACCATGCCAGAAGTCGCGCGCCAGTCGGAGCGTTTGATGGTGTATCAACCATACGTCGCCACACTTATAAAAGAGGGGCACGCATACGAAGCGGAAGAGTCGGAGAACACCCCCGGCAAAAAAGTAGTGCGGTTTAAAAACCCCAACAAACAAGTTTCCTTCCACGACAATGTGCGCGGCGAGATTACCTTTGACACCACCGAGCTCGGCGACTTTGTTATCGCGCGCACCATCGACGAGCCGCTCTTCCACTTGGCGGTGGTGATAGACGACCACGACATGGGGGTGACCCACATTGTCCGCGGCGAGGACCATATTTCCAACACCCAGCGGCAACTCCTGATACAAGAGGCGCTCGGGTTTGTGCGGCCGGAGTACGCGCACATCCCGCTTATACTCGCACCCGACAAAACCAAGCTCTCCAAACGCCACGGCGCGGTGTCGGTCAACGAGTACAAAGCGCAAGGCTACATCCCCGAAGCGCTCGTCAATTATTTGGCGCTCTTAGGATGGAACCCCGGCGGGGAACAAGAGCTCTACTCGCTCGACGAGCTGGCGGGCCTGTTTACGCTTGACCGCGTGCACAAAGCGGGGGCGGTCTTTGGGACAGAAAAACTGCAATGGTTTAACCACGAGCATCTCAAAATGCTTTCTGACACCGAGTACGCCGAGCGGCTAAAAGAATTTTGCAAAAAAGATACCGACCCGCGGCTTGTCCCGCTGCTTAAAGAGCGGGCAAAAACCCTGAAAGAGGCCGCCGAAATGTTGGAGGGGGAGTTTGGGTTCTTTGGCGAACTCAACTACGAACTCGCGCTTCTTTTGCAAAGCGGAAAGATACCGGCCGAAGTAGCGTCAAACCACTTGAAGGCACTTACCGAACTGCTGCAACACATTCCTGATGAAGGATTCACCGCCACGCAACTTAAAGACATTGTTTGGCCCTATGCGGATACGCAGGGCAGGGGAGCAGTGCTCTGGCCCCTGCGCGTCGCGCTCTCCGGGCGCGAGAAATCTCCTGACCCCTTCACTATTTCCGGCTTGCTGGGCAAAGAAAAAACCCTCAACCGCATTGCCCAAGCACTCAAAAAATTATAAAATAAAGGGGATGCGCTGCTCTCTCTTCGTTTTTGCCCTCCTCTTGGCGCTCGTCGTACCCGCCTTCCTGCCCGCGCAGGCTCTGGCCGATGAGGCGACCACAACTCCGCCTGACCCGAACGCCGAGGTCCAAGCTCAACTAGACGCAACCAACGCCCAGATACAAAAGCTCAAAGAGGAGATTGCGGCCCTGCAAAAGGACCTCACTTCCACCACGGCCCAGAAGCAGACCCTGCAAAACGCGATAAAAGCGCTCGACCTGCAGATTCAAAAGCTCCAAAAAAGCGTCACCTTGACCTCAACGCAGATTTCGCAAAAAGACAAGGAAATAGGCACCATCTCCGGCGACATCCGCACCACGGAGCAAAAAATAAGCGACGCCCAAACCGGCATTGCTGTCTCTTTGCGGCGGCTCGAGCAGGCAGACCGGGAGGAGCCCGCAGTGGCGCTCTTTAGCGGCGGCACGTTGTCGAGCTTTTTTGACGAGGCGGTCAGCTTGGGGAGCTTGCGCAATGAGCTGCAAAACCGCGTCGAGGATTTGGGCGCGCTGCGCAGCAATTTACAAACCTCCAAGCAAACCGCCGAGCAAAAACGCCAGGAGCTTGCCAAACTTAAGACTAATCTGACCCAACAAAAACAGGGTGTTACGGTGGCCAAAGCCGGACAAACGACACTGCTCAACGAGACAAAGAATAAAGAGAGTTCCTATCAGGCACTCATCGCTCAAAAAAAGGCGGAGGAGAGCGCCTTTGAGGCAGAGTTGGTGCGGCTTGCCGCCGGACTTGGGTCTGCGGACACCAGCTCCGCTCCCAGCGCAGCCAAAGGTATTTTGAGCTGGCCGCTCGATAGCGTCACTATCACGCAACACTTCGGCAATACGAGCTTTGCACAATCCGGAGCCTACAGCGGCAACGGGCACAACGGCATCGACTTTAGGGCGGCTATAGGAACGCCGGTGCACGCGGCGCTCGCGGGCGTGGTGCAGGAAATCAACCAAGGCGCGGTCAAAAACTGCCAGTACGGCAAGTGGGTGCTGGTCAAACACGACAACGGGTTGACCTCGCTGTACGCGCACCTCTCAAATATTGCAGTTGCAAAATGGCAGCGGGTGGGGACAGGGGAGCTTGTGGGATACGCGGGAGACACCGGGTATGCCACCGGCCCGCACCTGCACTTTACGCTCTATATATCAAGCGCGGTAACCTTTAAGCAATACACCTGCAATAGCGGCCGCACTTCCTATATCCCCATTGCGCCCCTCAACGCCTACCTCAACCCGCTGTCCTACTTGCCTGTGCGATAGCTATCCCCACCACCCCCTAGAAAACCTGCGTAAAAAGCCCATACTATAAGGGCGGAGACCCGCCGGTAGGCGGGCAGGGGTCGAGCCGCATACTGAATTTTCCGTACACAACACCAATATGAAAGCACTACACATGATCGCGTTTATTTTGCTCGTCATCGGCGGACTCAACTGGGGCCTCATCGGCCTTGGCGCGTTTGCGGGCGGCAACTGGGACGTGGTCAACATGATCCTCGGCTCCTGGCCGCAGGTAGAGTGGCTCGTCTACGTACTGGTCGGCCTCTCGGCCGTCTGGCTCGGCATCGGCCACAAGAGCGCCTGCAAAGAGTGCAGCGCGATGTAGCCAAATTCTCCCCCGACGTTTTAGTCGGGGAGCCGACCAAAGCGTCGGCTCCGAAACGTAAAAATCCCCCACATCGGGGGATTTTTACGTGATTGTGTTAGAATGGCAACCTGCATGGACGCTATCGCCGTAGAACAGCTCCACAAGCGCTATGACAGCGGCGTTAAGGCGCTCAGGGGCATCACCCTGCGCGTGGGGGAAGGGGACTTCTTTGCACTGCTCGGCCCCAACGGCGCCGGCAAGACGACACTCATCGGCATACTGGCGGGGTTGGTGCGGAAGTCGGGAGGAGAGGCGAGCATATTTGGCCACTCAATCGCGACGCATCCCTCCGAGGCAAAAACTTTTATCGGGCTGGTGCCGCAGGAGCCCAACTTCGACTTTTTTGATTCGGTAGAAAATATTATCATCAACCAAGCCGGCTACTACGGGATAGCGCACTCGGAAGCTGTCCGTAGGCTTGAGCCGCTCCTCAAAGACCTGGGGTTGTGGGAAAAGCGCTCTACCGTGGCCCAGACGCTCTCCGGCGGGATGAAGCGCCGCCTACTTATCGCCCGCGCGCTTATACATCGGCCGAAGCTCCTTATCCTCGACGAGCCCACCGCCGGCGTCGACGTAGAGCTGCGGCGGCACATGTGGAGCTTTTTGCGCAAAATGAATGCGGAGGGCACCACCATCGTGCTCACCACGCACTATCTGGAGGAGGCTGAACAGCTGTGCCGCACCGTGGCTATCATCAACAAGGGCGAGATTTTGGTCAACGAGCCTATGCAAAACCTTTTGACGCGCCACGGCGAGGAGAAGCTCGAGGACATCTATATTGCTCTCATCGACAGCACCGTGGCCGAAACACTATGACCCTGCAAAGAATCTGGATACCGTATTACACCATGATGCGCAAAGAGTTTGTGCGCATTATGCGCATATGGTCGCAGACGCTCCTGCCGCCGGCGGTCACCTCGTCGCTCTACTTTATTATTTTTGGGGCGTTCATCGGCTCGCAGTTGGCCCCCATAGACGGTTACTCATACATCCAATTTATCGTGCCCGGGCTCATTATGATGTCGGTCATCACGAGCTCTTACAGCAACACGGTGTCGACCTTTTTCTTTGCAAAATTTATCCATAACCTCGACGAGATGCTGGTCTCGCCCACACCCAACTGGGTTATTGTGCTGGGGTTTGTGAGTGGGGGAGTCCTGCGCGGGCTTTTGGTAGGCGCGCTGGTCTTGGTGGTGTCGCTCTTCTTTACCCACCTGGTGGTCTACAATGCGCTGGTGCTCCTCTCCGCCATCACGCTCACCTCGGTGCTCTTTTCGCTCGGGGGGCTCATCAACGGCGTGTTCGCCAAAGGCTTCGACGGCATGAGCATCGTGCCGACGTTTGTCCTGACCCCACTGACGTACCTTGGCGGCATCTTCTATTCCATATCACAATTTCCGCCCGTTTGGCAAAATGTATCGCTCGTAAACCCCATACTCTACATGGTCAACGCCTTCCGCTACGGCTTTCTTGGCATCTCCGACGTGCCGGTGTGGATTTGTTTTAGCGTGCTCTTTGGCTGTATAGCGCTGTTTGTCGGCATTATTTTGTGGCTCTTCCGCCAGGGGATAGGGATGCGGGTCTAAAACTTTGCTTTTTTGCCCGAGGGCAGCCACTCGGTAATGTTGAGCACTTTTGTCTCAATTTTTTGAGCGTTGCGCAGGTTCTTCATCGCGCTGCGCGGCGCGACGGGGGAGTGCGGCGAGTCGTCGAGGTCGGCTATAAGGTCCACCAAGTCTTCCTCGGCGACTACCCACTGCGGCGCGTAGCGCGAGAGGTCGAAGGGTTTGGAAAATGCGCGCATCGTCTTTTCCCCATCCACCACAATGTACTCGTGAAAGTACGACATCGCGAGCTCGCGCAGGGTTTTGTACACCGGGTCGCGCCAGCGCAGGATGGTGTGGTTGGTTTTGCTTATCGCGCCCCAGTGGCCGTCTTCTTTAAACAGCGCTAACACATGGTCGTCGTCGTACGGAGCGGTCTGGATGTCCAAAAGCCACGGCGGTCTACCCTGATAGGCAAGGGAAGCGGCGGCAAACAGCGCCCCTTCCACACAATGCGCCGTTTTGTGCCTCAACACGCGCCGCGGCGAAAAAATGGTCTCCCCTGTCAGCTCAAAATTGATAGGGAGGCGGTCCAAATAGTTTTGCACGTCGAGCGGCGTCTTCAACTTTTCAAACACCCCCCGCTCCGCGGGGGAGAGGAGCGCGCGCAAAGCATCGGCATACCGTTTGGACATATGCTGTATTGTACACGGCTTTGTTATAATAACGTCGCACAATATATCTTTTCAGACGTTAGCTTATGCGACACATAAATAAGGAGGTGCAATTTGGTGTAGTGTTGGGAGGAACTGCGGCTAGCCAGTAAGCGTCCCTAAAAGCCCTGTCTATCTTCAGTTTTGGAAGAATAACCCCCTTCCGTTCAGGCCGCCGGCGAACCCGGCGGCCTTTTTTTATTATCTAACCTATTTTCAAAAATCTCGCCTAACCGAAGGGGAGTTGACTTCCCTATTTGATTCATCTATAAAATTTCTCGTCGCTGGAGTATAATTCCTCTAACATGCGCGCTGAACGATTTAAATTATACGTTGACGAAAATGGGGTTTCCGACTTGGCTCATTGGGATCCAAATTTTACCCTATGCGGAATTATCGTAAAGAAATCATGGGCTGAAGAACTGGGCATAAAATCCGATCAAATAAAGTTTAAATACTGGGGTCGAACAGATATAGTATTTCATTCAAAGGATATTGCCGCGAAGAGTGGGGATTTTAGCATTCTAAGTAACGCGACCATTCAAAAAGATTTTCAGCGAGATTTATTAAACTTCTTGAACCTTCCATGTTACCAGTGCATTATTGTTTCGGTAGATAAACCAAAAGCGTCTGCAGCAGGTTGGAAGTCCGCAAATATTCTCGATCGTGCCAACGAGAAAATGATCGAGATGTTTTTGAAATTTTTAACTAAGGCAGGAAAGTCCAACAAGGGTCAGATCGTTTTGGAATCTTCGTCCGCACAGGATATTGCTTTCTATAAACAGTATGCTCATTTCATTTCTCACGGCCTTACTTCTATTTCTCTAACTCCGGATGATGTCAAAAAAACTCTTACTTCTCTTAGTTTCGTTAGCAAAGGGAATCACGACATAGAAGCACAATTGGCTGATTTACTAGCCTATCCAGCGACTCAAAAATTTCTCCACCTAGAAGGCAAGCGAGCCATAGCGGCTGGTTCTCATCTCGAGAAAATGACCAACACCGCCTGGGCAAAACGTGCCTTTTTAGGTCCTGGGGCAACCAACGAAACCTCTATTCGTCTACCCTAGCCCTACTACCTAGAGAACACGAAATGGCGGGACTTGCCCGCCATTTCTAGGATGGGTCGAGGCTTGCGCCTTGTCTTGCCACCCAACGTTGCCATTATAGAGATATGGCCTGTTTTGTCAATGAATCACAGCGGAGATACAGCGGAATATGGCTTAAAATAAAGGTCTATCCATCCACAAGATATGCCTACCGTATGCAGTTCTGTATCCGGAAGTAGATTTAAAACTGGGCCGCCTTTGACCCTGGGCAATGGTCAAACCTGCAAGGCATCGAGACCATCTCGGGATAGCCTGAGCTACGGGCCTTCGGTGTATGCATGCCGGGGGCCTTTATTATAAAAATATCGGCTAAATGGGGGACTCTTCCCTGCTGGACATCTCCCTTTTTCTTTTGTACCGTTTAGTGGAATAGTCACAGATTCTTCACTGGGAGGAAGCTCATGCAGCCACTCGAAAAGTTGAGTCTGGTTTTGCGGCATATCTTCTGCTGGCTCGCCTTTGCGGCGGCCACATTCTGGTACTGCGGGTTTCCAAAGACGGCAATAGTCCTTGTTTGTCTGGCAGCAGTGGTGTCGATAGTGCTGTCGACCCTCGGCTGGACCAAGGCGTGGGACGCCCTCGAAAACGACAAGTCTCCGTTCTAATCCACAGCCCCAGTTGACTTCCCTTCCAGCGGCGCTATAGTTTATATGTCCGCACCCTCCTCGGGTTCATGGACGGTTCCCCCTGGAACGGAGGCCGGTTGCGCAAGCAGCCGGCCTTTCCTTTTTTTATTTGAGCGCCAACTGTTTGGCAACCTTGGACTTGCTCCAGCACGGGCTCGAGGAGAGCCACGGCGTGGTGCCTTCCTTTTCGTACAAGTACTTGGCGTACGCGACGTTGCCCTGGATAGTGTAGAGGTCGAGCCCGAGTTTGTCGGCCACTTTGCCGTGGTAGTACTCGTTGACCTGCATCACGCCGAGGTCGCTGCGGTTGACCACCCCGCGATGTATCGAACCGTCGCTGTCAAACTGCTTAAAGCGCGACTCGCACCGCGCGATTTCGGCCATGATGGGCTCAGCGGCAAAGTATCCGCGCACGTACTGCTCGACGGTCTGGGCAGCCGGCATGGGCGCCGCTATACCCTCCGTGTAGACGGCCGTCTGACCGCTTAGCGCCAAAGATATGGCAAGAGCGAAACTAGCTGCGAAAGGCATATAATGATTTGCATAATTTCAGAGAATAAAAACGCCCCGGCTCGACACCGGAGATAAGATAACACTATCAGGTTTTGTCAACCCCGTCAAGCAAAGCGCTTGACAAAACAAAAAAGACTCTTTTGTCGGGCCGGAGGGAATCGAACCCTCCCTACATGCACCGGAAGCCCGGTGCGCACCCTCTTTGTATTTGTTTCAAGAGCTTAGTCGGGCTGCCGGGAATTGAACCCGGTCTACATGCACCCCATGCATGTGTACTGCCGGTATACTACAGCCCGACTAAACTCTCGAAACCGGCATGTGTACTGCCGATATACTACGGCCCGCCTGCTGCTTATTTACTCACTTTGCCACGGAATGCTGTATTGGTCGAATTCCGGCAGGAGTTTTTTGTCCCACAGGAGGCGGCTAATGACCTCGGCGTGGCACTTGGCGCCGGTAAGAGCGTTGTGCGGCGTGGGCTCCTCGGGGATGCCGCAGTAGTTGAGTATTGCGTCGAGGTTGAGCGCCGAGTGCTTTTTAACCGGGTCAACGGGGGGAGTCAGTCCCCTCTTGACCATATGCATCCAGCACAGCGTGTGACTGTCTATGGTGCGGTGGGCAAACGGCCAGGCAGTGTGCTTGGCGCGCAGGGCGGCAGCCTGCAAAATGTCGCGGTCAAACGACACATTTTGCCCCGCCATAGTGCGGTCATTCGAGGCTGTGGCCCACGCGGCAAATTTGTGCACCAACTCGGCCTCGGACTGTTTTTGGGGGTCGGTAATCTGCTCGCGGGTAAAACCGCATACCGCAAGCGCCTCGTCGTTGATATGCGCGCCGTCCCACACGCGGCACTCCTCGTACAACTGGTGGCTTGGGTTGTCCATATCAATAGCCCCTATCGATACTATCGAATGTGTTTCGGGCCCTATCCCGCTTGCTTCTACATCAACAGCTATCATTCCGGTTTGCCAATTATACGCTCTATCCAGGCCTCTGCGCGGAGCACCCAATAATGCAGCCGGGGGTAATTGCGCGTGTGGCTCTGGAGCGCCTCGCGCAGCGTCGGCGAGTAGGCCGAGAGCAGCAGCGCCCCTATCACCAAAAAGATAATGCCCTGCAAAAATGGCAAAAACAGCCCGAGCAGGCCGAGGAGTACAAACAAAACCCCGACAATGAGCACTGCGGCGCGTTTTGTTTGTTTGAGCATAATTATTATAGTCCGGGGCAGTTAGCTGCCGCAGTATAGCCCGCCGCTCGCGCTTGCGCCACCGAGACAAAGTACACCCTGTTTTCTTCTTTTATGTTCGAGACGCCGGCACAGGACGGCAGGTAGTACCTGGTGCCGGTTTTTGAGGCAACGTAGCTACCCTCCTCCGCTGATACTACTTTTGCGGATGCGGGGACGGGCGCCGTGGCCGGGAGCCCCGTGACCGACAGCCGGCCCAGCCCAAAGGCCGACAACCCCACAAGAACCACCACCAGGGGGAGCAGATAAGGCTCGAGATGCGGCAGCTTGCTATAGAGCCATTCTTTTGTTAGCATGTTCTGCAAGTATCAAGTATCAGGTTCCAAGTAGCAAGATTTGATATTTGGAGCTTGTGATTTGTTACTTACTTTCTAAGTATATATGGCATCAAAAAAGGCGGGCGGCACAGCTAAAAACCTCAACGACTCAAACGCGAAATATCTCGGCGTCAAGCTCTATGCGGGCGAGGTAGCCAAAGCGGGCGCTATTATCGTGCGCCAGAGGGGCCACAAAATGCTCCCCGGCCGCAACGTCGGCTCGGGCAAAGACCATACGCTCTTTGCGCTCAAAGAGGGCGTGGTCAACTTCCGCACTGTCCGCCGGGTGAGCTTTACCGGCCGCAACAAAACCCACTCGCAAGTCAACGTGGTAGCGAAGTAACCAGTAGGTCTGACCTACTAAATTACAACACTAGTTTGACGCAGGGACAACTACCACGCCGAACTCGGCTTTGTTCGATTTTGATTTGAGCATAATCACATGCTCCCCCACTGTTTTGATAGGTTCGGGGAAGCTGATAGCCCCTTCCGGCACTGCGAGCGCGTGCTCGGCCAAAATCGCTCCCGCCACATCCCGCTCGTGCACTGCCTTAAAGAGCCCGCCTTTTTCTGTGGCGCGGCCACTGACAGTCACCTTTTTGCCGCGCAGTGCGGCGACTTTGTTGTCCAACTGTTCGGCCTCGTGCACCGCCTCGGCCTCATGCGCGGCCTTTTTGGCCTCTACCTCGGCAATCTTTTCGGGCGTAGCCGCTTCGGCCAGTTTTTTAGGAAAAAGCCCGTTGATGGCGTACCCATCGGCAACATTCTTAACTTCCCCATGCATCCCCACCCCCCTTATATCTTTCAGCAGAATAATTTTCATATCATTGAAAGATAAAGTATCAAATCACAAATAACAAGTATCAAACAAATATCAAGTATTAAATATTAAATTTGAAACTTGGAACTTGATACTTGGAACTTATTGCGTGGCCAACCACGCAGTTGCGGCGTCTTTTTGCGGGTCTTTGCCCGCGGCAAACTGCTCCGCAGTGCGGTCGGCTTTTATGTCGGGCTGCAGCCCGCCGTCGGAGATTGAGCCGCCGTTTGGGGTCAGCCACTGTGCAACCGTCACTTTAAGCTCCGCGCCGCCGCCGAGCTCCATCAACTGCTGTACCGAGCCCTTGCCGAACGTGCGCGTACCAACGAGTTTGGCAACGCCGTGCTGGCTTAGCGCACCGGCCAAAATCTCGGCCGCCGAGGCCGAGCCCTGGTCGACCAGCACCGCCATCGACAATTTTTTGTTGGCAAAAACGTTGTAGCCCAAAGAGCGGTGATAGTTGGACGATTGCTTGCCGCCGAAGTCCTCGGACACCACGACCTCGCCCACCGGCAAAAAGAAGCTTGCCATCTGCACCGCGGCGTCGAGGTAGCCGCCCGGGTTGCCGCGCAGGTCGAGTATAAGTTTGGTCGAGCCCGACTCAAAATATCGCCGCAAAGCCTGGCGGAAGAGGTCCGCCGAATTTTCGGAAAAGCTGTACAGCTCTATTACAAATATCCCGTCACCACGGTTGTAAAAGTTGATGACGGGGATCTGTATCGTCTGGCGCACAATTTTTATTGTGATGGGGCTCGCCGCCCCCGCGCGGCGCAGCGTGAGCGCAACGATAGTGCCTACCTCGCCGCGGATAAGTTTGACCGCGCGGTCGACCGGCATCTTTTCGGTCGGCTTGCCGTCTACGCCCGCCACCACGTCGCCGCTGCGCACTCCGGCGGCCTCGGCCGGGCTGCCCTTGAGCGGCGCCACTACCGTCAAAAATCCGTCGCGCTCGCCCAACTCCATGCCCACGCCGCCAAACGCGCCGGCGATGTCTTCATTAAACTGTTTGGCGTCCGCCGGAGGGAGGAAGACCGTATACGGGTCGCCGTAGCTGTCGGTCAGGCCCGCAATGGCGCCGTAGACGCGCTCTTGGTAGGTGGGGATAGTGTTAGAGGCGTGCGTCTCGACAAAGTTTTGGTCCAAGAGCCCCCATGCCCGCCAAAATTTAGAAAAGTCGAGGTCTTGCGGCTGGGCGCCTGACTGCGCGGCAAAAACAGTACTTTGTGCGCGCTCTGATATGCCAGTGTAGAGCCCGATGCCAAACGCCAACATAAGCGCCAGCGCGACAGAACCCGCCACCCATTTTGTCCTCATAAGCAAAAAGTATAGCATAATAGGAGCATATGCTCACGCGCTACGCGCAACATAATTTGACATGGGTCGACCTTGTTGCACCGACCCCGCAGGAGGTGCGCGCGCTCATGGACGAGTTCGGCATAGACCCGGTCATCTCCGAGGAGCTCCTGGCACCCTCGTCGAAGTCCAAAGCCGAGCGCCGCGGCGAGCACCTCTACCTTGTGCTCCACTTCCCCACCCTGCGCAGCCTCTCCGGCCGGCCCGAGGCCGAAATCGACTTTGTCGTCGGCAAACACTTCCTCATCACCACCCGCTACGCCAACATCGACCCATTGCACTCCTTTGCCAAAGCGTTCGAGGTCAACTCGGTCTTGGGCCGTGGCGAGGCGGAGCACGGCGGAGCGTTGTTTGTCGGAATGGTGCGCGACCTCTACCACTCGCTCTTGGCAGAGAGCGACCGCTTGCATGAGCGGCTCAATGAGATAGAGGACAGGATATTTTCCGGACGCGAGCGCGAAATGGTGACGCATATCAGCGCCGCCGGCCGGATGATACACGACTTCCGCCGGACGCTCGAGCCGCACGTCCTTATGCTCCAGTCGCTCGAGCCGCAGGGCGAGCGGATATTCGGCGCCGGCTTCGGCTACCGCATACGCACCGCAATAGGCGAGCTCGAGCGCGTCCGACACACGCTCGAGCACCTGCGCGAGTGGCTGATGGAGCTGCGCGAGACCAACAACTCACTGCTTTCGACCAAACAAAACGACATCATGAAAAATTTGACCGTGATGGCGTTTATCACCTTCCCCCTCACGCTCTTTTCCTCGCTGTTTGCCATCGACGCCAAGCACAAGCCCATCGTCGGCATGGCGTATGACTTTTGGATTATCTTGGGTATTATGCTGTGCACCGCGCTGGGTTTTTTTGTATTCTTTAAGTATAAAAAATGGCTCTAACACCTCTAACACTACGCAACACCCTTTCCGGCACATTGGAGACATTTGAGCCCATGGGCGACGTTGTAAAGATGTACAACTGCGGCCCGACCGTGTACGACCACGCGACCATCGGCAACCTCCGCTCCTACATTTTTGCCGACACACTGCGCCACACGCTCGATGCGTGGGGATATAAGGTCAAACAGATCATCAATATCACCGACTTTGGGCACTTGGTGTCCGATGCCGACGAAGGCGAGGACAAGATGACTAAGGGCCTGCGGCGCGAGGGGTTGGCGGTGACAATGGAGAACATGCACACGCTCGCCGAGCGTTATACGGAAGCTTTTTTGCACGACATCACCGCAATCGGGGTTGATACCAACCGCATCACCTTTCCCCGGGCGAGCGCTTATATTCCCCAACAAATTGAGCTTATAAAAAAGCTCGAACAAAAAGGTTTTGCTTACAAAACTTCGTCCGGAGTTTATTTTGCTACGGCAAAATATAAAAACTACGGGATGTTGGGCGGCATTAATCTGGTTGGCCAACAAGCACGCGCGCGGGTAGAGCTGGGCGACAAGCACGCCCCGCAAGATTTTGTGCTCTGGAAACCCGATGACAAACTTGGTTGGGAGTCGCCCTGGGGTCTTGGCTTCCCCGGTTGGCACACTGAGTGTGTGGCGATGATATTTGCACTCTTGGGCGAGCAGATAGACATCCACACCGGCGGGATAGACCACATCCCCGTGCACCACAACAATGAGATTGCGCAGGCCGAAAGTGCCTCGGACAAAAGCCCTTTTGTGCGCTACTGGATGCACAACGCTTTTCTTACCATTGACGAAAACCGCGTCGGCAAATCGCAAGGCAACGCGATACTGCTTAAGGATGTTGTTGAGCGGGGCATGCATCCAAGAGCGCTGCGGTATTGGTATCTCACTGCGCACTACCGCTCGCCGGTCAATTTTACCTGGGAGGCGCTCGAGGGCGCCTACACGGCTCTAAAGCGCCTAAAAAACGCGTTCCACGAATCCAGTAAGTCAGACTTGTTAGACGAAGTGTTTTTAACCAAATTTTATGCGGCGATAGCAGACGACCTTGACACCCCAAAAGCACTCGCGCTTGTGTGGGAGAATATAAAAAACCTGAACCGCGCCACGCTGGCCGAGGCCGACAAAATCCTCGGCCTCGGCCTAACGGAAGTCAGACTTCCGTTATCAGTTGAGGTGCCGGCAGAAATACAAAAACTTGCGGATGAACGGGAGGCGGCGCGCAAAAATAAAGACTTTGCCCACTCCGACACCCTCCGCGCCCAAATAGAATCCGCCGGGTTTGATATTAAAGACACCCCTGAGGGACCCATACTGAGTCAAAAATAGCCCTGGGGCTATCCCCTATTTGTCCCCTAGCTGCCCACAAATACACAAGTTGGACGGTTGTTGTCACGGGGGGTACTCTTAGAGGGTATGGCGGCCCAAAAAAAAGACAAATCGCTGCGCGTGCCGCCGCAGACTTTAGAGACAGAAAAAGCTTTTTTGGGCGCTTTGATGATACGCCCCGAGGGGATGAACGAGTCGAGTGATGTGATCAGTCCCGACGCTTTTTATGCGGAGAAGCACCGCATCATTTATAGGGCGATGCTCGCGCTTTATACTAAAAACGAACCGATAGACATCGAGTCGGTGCGTGCAAAACTCTCCGACTCTAACGAACTTGAGAGCATCGGCGGTGTGGCGTACTTGGCCGAGCTCGCGGCCGAGGTGCCGGCCGCCAGCAATGCCCGCCACTACGCCGGAGGGGTGCAAAAAAAGTTTATGCTCCGCAGTTTGATAGATGCCGGCGAGTTTGTCGCCGAGCTCGGTTACAACGAGGCCGAGGAGTTGGACGAAACGCTCGACAAAGCGGAAAAGAGAATTTACCAAGTGACCTCCTCCCCCACCCTTTCAAAATTTACCGCGCTCGGCGAGTCGCTTAAAGGCGCGTGGGAGCGGCTCGAGCACTTGCACGAGCACAAAGACGAGATGCGCGGCATCCGCACCGGGTTTAAGGATTTGGACAACATGCTCGCGGGCCTGCAGAAGTCGGACCTTATTATCCTTGCGGCGCGGCCCTCGGTGGGCAAGACGTCGCTCGCGCTCGATATCGCGCGGCAGACCGCCGTAGAGCACGGCACGGTGGTCGGGTTCTTTAGCCTCGAGATGGCGGCGCAGCAGCTGATTGACCGCATGGTCGCGGCGGAAGCCCGCGTCAACTCGTGGAGCTTGCGCACGGGCCGCATCCACGAGCAAGGCGACTGGGACAGAATCCGCGAGGCGTACGACAAACTGGGCAAAGCGCCGATATTCATCAGCGACGAGCCGGCCAACAACATCCTCAAAATGCGCGCTACGGCACGGCGGCTCAAAAAGGAGCACGGGCTCGGCCTCTTGGTGGTCGACTACTTGCAACTGATGGTCCCGACCGGCGCGCGCACGAGCGACAGTATGGTCCAACAGGTGACCGAAATATCCCGCTCGCTCAAGCACCTGGCGCGCGAGATGGACGTGCCGGTGCTCGCGCTCTCGCAGTTGAGCCGCGCTGTGGAGCAGCGCGGCGGCAAACCGCGCTTGAGCGACCTGCGCGACTCCGGCTCGATTGAACAGGATGCCGACGTGGTGATGTTTATCCACCGCGATGACAAAATAAATAAAGAGAGCGAACACCCGCACATAGCCGAAATTTTGATAGAAAAGCACCGCAACGGCCCCGTGGGCAAGATAGAATTATTCTTCGACGAAAAGCGCACCACCTTCCAGTCGCTAGAGAAAGCCGACATGGCGGCATTCGACACCCCCGCCCCCACTGATTTTTAAATGTCCCCTATCGACCGATTGTCAGCGTTGTTTGAAAAGTTCCCCGGCATCGGGCCGCGCCAAGCGCGGCGGTTTGTGCAGTATCTGCTGGTTGCCTCCCCTGCCCTGCGCCAGGACATCAGCGAGCAAGTCCGCATGCTGGGCACGCAGACCACCCAGTGCAAAAAGTGCTACCGCTGGTTTACTAAAGAAAATAAAAACGCGCTGTGCCCCATCTGCGCCGACGAGCACCGCGACAAGCAGCTGCTCTTTGTGGTGGAAAAGGACGCCGACATCGACAATGTCGAGCGCAGCGGCTACAAGGGCTTGTACTTTGTACTCGGCGGGATAATCCCGCTTGCAAGCGAGGAGCCCGAAAAGCATGTCAGATTGCGCGAGCTCCTGGCCCGCGCACAAACGGAGAAGCCGCAGGAAATAATCTTGGGACTCTCGGCCACCACCGAGGGAGACCACACTCGGCAAATCCTTGCCGAGAAACTCCAAAAAACAAATAGCAAAATATCAAGTCTGGGTAGAGGCCTCTCCACCGGCAGCGAGCTTGAGTACGCCGACCCCGAAACCATAGCGCAAGCCCTAGGCAACCGGCACTAACGAAAACGGCCGGGTATTACTGTACCTTTCGAACGAATAAGGGATATATGGCACTATGGCAAGAGAGTGCAAGTGTGCCGGGCGGATGATGGGGCACTTTTTGATATCCAAAAGAAGACATTCGTGCTCCTTTGTTCTTTGTCGAGTATCCCCGCCGCAGCAAGAAGAGCCAAATGCTTGGAGGTGGCTTTGAGCGATAATTTGAGTTCTGCTGCAATACTACTCACGCTTGCCTCCCCTTTCCGCTTTAGAAACGCAATGATGGCTAGCCTGCGCCGGTTGGCCAAAGCTTTTAACACCCGCTCCAAATCCTTATACTCTCCAACACCCATGAGCTTAGTGTACCATTCGCTCGAATAAGACTACAAGACAATAGGCACTAAACTAGGTATTGTAAGCGCAGGAGAAAGGAGGGCGCCATGCCCGAAAGTAAATACCGCAACAAACTTGCCGCACAAGCGGCGCAGGGCACAGAAACGCCGCCCCGGGCAGGCAAGCCGGCAGAGCGCGTAAAGACTGCGCCGCCTCAGCCGTACACCCAACAAAGAGAGGCCGAGTCTATTGCCTCTCTGCAAAGGGCCTGGCAGGAATCCATTGAATACTGGGACACCCACCCCGTGCTCCTACCCAGCCCGGCTACGTACTTTTTTTCGATGCCGACAAAGTTTGTCTATACCGACGAACAAGCATTCTTTGGAGACATCAAGCCAATGCTACCCGAGTTTTCCAAAACTCTGTGCCGCTAAAAAAAGACCCTGTCAAAACCCCGTCGGTGGCGGGGTTTTTGTTTACGCGAGCCTAGCTGAGCTAGACGAGCTTCGTTATTTTGACCTCAAAAAAAGGTTGTCTATGCCCTCGCTTTTTAAAGTAGTTGGACTTGGCTTTGTATTTTATTACGTTGACCTTTTTGGCGCGACCGATTTTGGTAACCTCGGCCGAGACCTTGGCTCCCGCTATAAATGGCATCCCGATGGTCGTGTCGGAGCCGTTGTCCACCAAAAGTACGTTATCAAAAACAACTTTGTCCCCCAGCGCGTAGGTGCCGTAGCCCTTGGCCGTAAGGGGGCCTTTGAGTTTCTCTATCTGGACAGTGTCCCCCTCGGCAACGATATATTGCTTGCCACCGGTCTGGATTATTGCGAATTCTTTGCTCGCAGAAGTGTCTTTTTTAGTCTTGGTAGCCATATGAAAACGCCCCCGTAGCGTAGGGCATATATAGTAGCCTAATCCTTGCCCTCAAGCAAGGGTTTATCAAGCACGGCGACGTCTATTGCAATGTCGGCCGAGGCGTCTATTTTGAGCACGTCCTTCTCTATCTTGCCGAGCTCCTTGGTGCCGGCATTAAAATGATTAACAGTGGTCGAGAGTGAGGCGCCGAGCTTTTTGTAATAGTCCTGATACGCGTTGATGTGCCGCCCCAGCGCCTCGACATTTTTGGCAATATCCTTGGCCTGCTCCTCGATTTTAAACGCCTTAAACCCGTACAGCACTGACTGCAGGTATGCGGCAAAGGTCGTGGGCGACACAATAATCACCTTCTTTTCGTTCTGCGCATAGTCCAACAAACTGCGCGTGTTGACCGCGCCCACGCCGTCGTTCAAGAGGTCGTAGTAGATACCCTCGGCGGGGATATACATAAAAGCAAACGGCAGCGTGCCGTCCTTGGGCCGAACATACTTAGCCGTTTCATCAATCCTCTTTTTTAGATCTTTTTTAAACGAGTCCTCAAACTCGGCGCGGCGGACGTCATCCTTTTCGTTGAGCAGGCGGCTGTAGTTTTCGAGCGGAAATTTGGCATCCACGGGGATGACACCCTCTTTGGTGCGGATGATGGCATCGACCGTCTCGCCACCGGGGAACTCGTACTGCATCGCGTAGGCGCCGGGCGGCAGGATGTTGCTCATCACCAGCTCAAGCGACGCCTCGCCCAAATTGCCGCGCTGTTTTTGATTCTTCAACACCTTTTCCAAATTGCCCAACTGCTCGGCGATGCTAAACACCTGTTTGTTAGACTCTTTGTTTTCCGCGACACCGCGTATCACATCCAAAAGTTTTGCGTCGATTGTTTGTGTCAGCTGATGCATCTGATTTTGCATCAGCGTAAAGCCCGACGTGTCGGGCGGCGGCAATGGTGCGGCTGGTTCCTGCAGTTTGCGCCAGAGCGTATACACCATGGCCAAAGTGCCCACCAACAACAAAGTGATAAACACCAGTAGAAGCGAGTACAAATCCATAAACCAATTGTACAACAATTGGTAAGTATCAGGTATCAAGTTCCAAGTATCAGGTTTTTTACTTTTATTATTTATTATTTGTTTGATACTTGTGATTTGATACTTGTTACTTAGCCAGTTATACTGGCTCCATGACTCAAGCAGAACTCAAAGAGGCGATGAAGGATGCTATGCGCGCCAAGGATAGCGTGTGGCTGGGGGTAATCCGCGGGCTTATGTCGGCGTGTACCAACGAAGCGGTCACCAAAGGCAAGGGCCCCGACGGCGTCCTCGACGAGGGCGAGATGTTGGCGGTTATTACCCGCGCGGCCAAACAGCGCAAAGACTCGATAGAGCAGTTTGAAAAGGGCGGCCGCCCCGAGCTGGCCGTGGGAGAAAAGGCCGAGCTCGCCATCATCATGGCCATGCTCCCCGCGCAGATGAGTGCGGAGGAAATAGTCGCCGCGGCCAAGGCCAAGGCCGCCGAACTCGGCATTGCGGATAAGTCCGGCGCCAACAAGCTTATGGGCATGCTGATGAAGGACCTCAAAGGCCGCGCCGACGGCAATGATGTCAAAGCGGTTGTTGACAACCTCTTTTCTTAGGAGTACAGTTTTTGCAGAGGGGCGGGGTCTGTGCGCGTACCCGTTCCGCTGGGGAGGGAGGATTCGTACGCGTTCCCTCTTCCCACCGTTCATCATCGGAGGACGCCATGTCGGATTTCGTAAGCGGTGCATGTCGTGTTCCGTCAGGCGGAATACGCGAACTATCTCACGTAGAGAAAGTTGAGCTCGCACAACGGCGTGCGAGGCGCGGTCTGCGCAGCCATGCCACGGAAGAAGAAAAGGCGGCTACACGCAGAATGACCGCGGAAAAGGATCTGTCAGACACGCCGACCTACACCGGCATCGGCGGGCAAAAATCTCTCAAGTTTGATTAGTATCTACTCCCCAAGAGTCCGGCGCATGCGCCGGGCTTTTTGTTTTATGAAAAATGCTGTAGATTGTTTGAGCGAGGCTCTATCGTCTAAGGGCTAGGACAGTTCCCTCTCACGGAACAAATCGGGGTTCGAATCCCCGTAGAGTCACAAATTATCTCTTTTTCCACTCCACATCTTGCCGCACGAGCAAGCGCTCGGCCTGCGCGGGGTCGGCCATCAGCTCCTCGACCACGCGCTCCATGCGGATGGACTGCGAGCCTTTGACTAAAATGCAGTCACCCTCCCCTATCAAATTTTGCAACTCTCTCCCTGCCTTGCCCGCGTCCTCAAATTGCAAAATATTTTTGTCGAGCATCCCGTTGTCGAGCGCGGCGGCGGCAATGTCGCGTGCGCGGAAGCCCACTGTCGTCAAAAAGTCGGCTGTCGTTGCCGCGTGCGCGCCCACCTTGCGATGTTCCTCGACGCTGTGGCGGCCCAACTCCAACATATCTCCGATTGCAAATATCTTGCGACCCTTAGGAGCAACAAGCGCCAGTGTGTCGAGCGCCGCGATGGTGGCCGCGGGCGAAGCGTTGTAGGTGTCATCAATAATAAGCGTGCGTTTGATGCCCGGCACCAGCCGCATGCGACCCGGCGGCGGGTCGTAACTCTCGAGCGCGCCGACTATGTCGCTCAAGTGTTTGTCCAAAGCGCGCCCCACCGCGGCCGCGGCGAGTGCGGGGAGGAATGCGTGCGGACCAATAGCCCCCGCCACCTCGAGCGGCACCGTCACGCCGTCGGCGCTTACTTTTGCGGTCATGCCGATGGGCCAAGTCTCCGCACCTTGCTCGCGCAGTAGCGCAACATGCTCGCCGCGCACGTCGGCACCCTCGTCGAACCCAAAGGTGATAATCTTGGCGTCCGGCGCGGGCAGGCGGTGCTCGAGCGCGCGCGTACGAGCGTCATCATAAAAGAGTGCGAGCACTCCGCCCGGCACAATGCAGTCGATGAGCGCGGCCTTTTCCTCCACCACAGCCTCGGGTGAGTCAAAAAACTCCACGTGCACCGGCACCTCGGGGAGCCGCGTGATAACCGCGATGTCGACGGGCAACCAGCCCGATAGGCTCCGTATGTCGCCGGGGCGGTCGGCACCGACCTCGAGCACGAGCCACTCCGGGTACGGAGCGTCGAACCAAATTAAAAAAAACCCGTCGACGATGTTGGCAAGCCAGCGGAAGGGATTGTTCCATGCATTGGGCGCGCCCAAAATGGTGAGAGGCAAACCGATTTCGCTATTGAAACTCTTTTCCGACTTGCGGACGCGATAGCTTTTGGCCAGCACCGCATAGATAGCGTCTTTGGTGGAGGTCTTGCCCACACTGCCGGTAACCGCCACCACCTTCGGCCTGTATTTGCGCAAAGTGGCTCGCGCCTGGAGCGTAATTATATAAACCACCGCGTTTTTAAAAATCGTGCGCATTACCGGTCTGGAGGTATATTATAGTAATTTATGAGGAACTTTACGAGGCTGCCGAACGGCGGCGCCCAGGTTTGGGAGGCGTACGGAGCGCCTTTGGGCTCGGTGGCAAAGAGGAAGACCACAAACTTCGGCGCGTAGCTGGGGAAGTAGCCAAAGAAACTGTGCAAATATTTGTCCGCGTAGTACCCGCCGCCATTTGGGTCGGCAATCTGTGCCGTGCCTGTTTTGGCCGCAATAGAGTAGCGCTCCAGTTTGAGCGTACCCTGGGCCAGCGTGGTGTCGACCACTGCCGTCAGCATCCGGCTGATGGCCACCGAGGTGGCGGGCTTTAGGGTGGGCACCGGCTCGCCCCAACTCAATGCGCGCGTCACCCCGCTGTCATATTTAACCGCCCGCACCAGGTGCGGGGTTACCAAAAAGCCGCCGTTGCCCAAGCTGGCCAGCGCGCGCACGGTCTCGACCGGCGTCAAAGCAATGCCCTGTCCAAAGGCCGCGGTCGCGTACTCAACCTGCCGGGGACTCTGTAGGTTCTGCACCAAGCCGTGCACCTCGCCGGGCAGGTCGATGCCGGTTTCTGTCCCGAGTTTGTAGTGATTTAAAAAGTAGTCGCGGAACGTCTGCGGCCCGATTTTGGTGGCCACGTACGCCGAGCCGACGTTGAGCGACTGGCTCAAAATTTGTTGTACGGGGATAACGCCGCGCGCCTTGCCGTCGAAGTTAGAAATAGGTTTGCCGTCGAGCACAATGGTGCCGGTGTCGTTGTAGGTGCTCGCCTCGGTGATAGTGCCCGAGTCGAGCGCGGCGGCAATAGTGAGCGGTTTGATGATAGAGCCCATCTCAAACACGGCATCTACCAGCGGGTTGGCAAACACCAAAGGGTCTTTTTGTTGGTTAAAGACGTTCAGATCGAACGTGGGGCGCAGCGCCATTGCCACCACTTCGCCGGTTGCCGGGTCCATGATGATGCCTCCGGCAAGCGCGGGGTGCCATGCAGCCTCGTAGAGCAGTAGCGTGCGCTCAAGCTCCGCCTGTACGGAGGGTTCGATGGTGGTCAGGAGGTCGCCTTTTTGGCCGCCGGCCCCCCACGCGCCGGCAAACCCGGCGAATAATTCTACAAAAAAGTTTGCGTAGGAATCTTCGCCGCTCCGCGAGAGCGTCTGGTCGTAGTAGCGCTCGAGCCCGTAGCGGCCCTTTTGCTCGTTGTCGTTGTTGTACGCGACAAAGCCCAGAGTGCGCGCCGCCAAAGAGCCGCCGGGGTAGTAGCGCTGATGCTCGACAGAGGAAGTGCCGACGCCGCGCAAAGTTGCGGCCGTAATAAGCGTGCCGTCTTTGCCGGAAAAGTAGATGGTCCCGCGGTTCAGTAGAGGATTTTTGAGCTCAACCGACTGCGCGTCGGCGCGGCGCGCGTACTCCTCGCCGCGCATCACCTGCAGATAGTAGAGCTTGGCGATAATGAGCAGCGCCGCAAGCAAGCAAAAAAAGGTCACCACGCGCACGCGTGTTATAAATCGCGCGTTTATCATCATCCTATTTTACCGCAGAGTGAGGCCCTGGGTTTGTACATAGACCGCTGCCACGCTTTTTGGCTCTACAAAACCCATTGCGGCCGCGCGCTCCAAAGAAAGCTCTTTTGTCTCGGTCAAGTAGGTGCTCTCAAGACGGCTTACCTCGGCGCCGAGGCGCCCCACCTCGCGCTCGGCGGCGGTGCGGCCGGCCGCGTGGGCCACCGCCCCCAGCAGGAACGCCCCGTACAAAAAGGCCGCAATCGCCAGTGCGCCCGCCAAAAGCGCTACAAAACGGCCCATATGCGCGTTATAAAGGGTTAGTGCATACATACTTTTTCTATCGCGCGCAGTTTGGCGCTGCGGGCGGACGGGTTGCCGGCAACTTCGGCGGCAGTCGGGGTAAGAGGTTTTCTATACACAAGCGTTCCTCTCCCCTCTTTTGCCAGAGCGGCAAAGTAGCGCTTGACCAACCTGTCTTCGATTGAGTGGAAGGTGATGACCGCGATTCTGCCCCCGCAGGAAAGCGCGTACCACGCGGCTTTGAGCCCGTGCGTGAGCGCGCCGAGCTCGTCGTTGACCGCGATGCGCAATGCTTGAAACGTTTTGGTCGCGGGATGCAAGCGTCCGCGGCGGTAGGCGGCGGGCACTGCATCGCGCACGACTTCGACCAGCTCGAGAGTGGTCGCAAACGGCTGCAGCGCGCGACGCGCGACAACCGCCTTGGCGATGCGGCGCGCATAGCGCTCCTCGCCGTAGCCGAAGAAGACGTCGGCAAGCGCCTGCTCGCTCCACTCGTTGAGCACCTCGGCGGCGGTAAAACCCGAGCGCGGAGTGTGCCCATAACTCATGTTCAGTTGTTCGTCGTGCATAAAGGAAAACCCGCGCCCGCTTTGGAGCTGTCCCCGGTTCCACCCCAAATCAAACAGCACTTTGTCTGCCTGTTTGCCGGCAGGCAGGTGCTTTGCAAGCACGCCGGAGAGGTCGCCGAAATTTGCCGTAACCTGGGCTCCCGATGCAGGGTCGGCATCAATAGTTATGAGTTTTATTTTTTGCGCCTGCCTGCCGGCAGGCAGGGCTTTCTTTAAAGCGGCGCTATGGCCGCCAACACCGTAGGTGGCGTCCACCACCACGTCGCCGCGCTTTGGGGCAAGCGCCTCGACCACCTCTTTGACCATCACGCTCTTGTGCTCCCCGCCCGAACGACCAGAGTCGTCCGGTCGAGCGGGTAGCTTGTGCCTTCTCGTCCGCTCGCGACCCGTGTCACCCTCCTCTCGACGGGAGTGACGCGAAGCACGAACGGGCGGCAAAGCAGAAGCGCGGTGTTTTATCATAAGTACGGACATGCGTTATCAAAGAATCCCCAAGTCGCCCAGTGTTTGCGCCATCTGGTCGGCGCCCTTTTCTATCCGGCGCTTGTACTCTTCCCACGTCTTCTCGTTCCAGATCTCGACCCGGTCTGAAACTCCCGCAAGGACCACGCGCGACTTCAATTCGGCAAAGTCTTTGAGGTACTCCGGTATAAGGATGCGGCCCGCCTGGTCAACGTCGGTCTCGCAGGCGCCCGCCAAAAGGAAGCGGCTCATGCCGCGCGTGTCGGCTTGCCCGACCGGAAGGTTCGAAACCTTTTCGGCAATCCTCTCCCACGCTTTGGTGGAGAACATAAACAAACACGCATCGAGCCCGCGGGTAATAACTACCTTGCGCCCGACCTCCTTGCGGAATTTGCTTGGGAGGCTGATCCTCTTTTTGCTGTCGAGCGTGTGTAGATATTCTCCGATTAGCATGATTTTCACCAATGTATTTTCTCCCTCCGGGACTGTCCCACTTAAACCCACTAGATGCCAGTGTATCTCACTTTATCCCACCAGACCTACACAAGTTATCCCCACGCTTGACAAAATTTGTAAAGGGGTGTATGCTTAGGGGCGAATAGGGAGGCAGTCAGACACAAACCCAAACCACGAGGTGTGTGATGGTCGCCCAGACAATAAAGTTCTTTCGGCCGGAGACGGAGTTACAGCAGCTTCAGCGGATAGTAGTGATACTGTCCGCCGCGACTGCGCTATGCTTCATTTCGCTGATGCTCTATGCTTATGAGCACCGCTCTCCGGTTGCCAATCAGACAGTCGACAAAATCGGCATGCTGATTTTGCTCGACAAACGCTAAACACAAAGGGTCCGGCTTCGGCTGGACCCTTTATGCTATCCACACTCTGAAACTTTTTTATTACTCGTTCGTCTGGTACAAAGAAAGAGTACCCGCAGTTCTGTCTAAGCTGAAAGGAGACACAAGAAGTGCAGAAGGGTCTGGTTACCCCCAACACGAGACACCTCTCCTACGAAAGATACCTGCCCTACTTCGCATTAGTGGCAGCGTTAGTGGCGATTGTCCTGGTCGCGCTCTACCGAGTGTGACGACGAGAATTGTTACTCAAAAACAAAACCCTGCCGGCCATCAAGCCGGCGGGGCATCGTTATTTATATTATATAGACGCCTCTTCTAGCCGCTTCAGTACAAACTCACGCGGCAGTGATGCAATAAACCACCCGGCCTTCGGGCCGTGGTCTTTGCCCAAAAACGTCAAATAAATTTCTTTAAATGCTTTCAGTTCGTGCAGTTTGGTGTGTATCTCCTCCGCCGTTGTGCTCGGTTTTGAATGTAGAAATTCGAGCAGTTGTTTGAGATTTGTCTTTTGTTCGTTTGAAATTTCCACCATAGGCAGCTGCTCCTGCAGTTTGAACACAAACTTCTCCGGCGCGTACTCGGCCAACCAGCGCTTGGCATACAGGGCGCGCTCGGCAAGCTCCTGTTTATCCGCCTGCGGAAATTCCTTTTGTATGTCGAGATGCGGCATCTGCACCACAAACGCCACTTGGCTGAATCTCGGCAATAGACTCTGCTTAGGCAAAACTCGGACATCGGATGTCAAAGTTTTTGGGTGGATAAGCTCAAACAGGCGCGCGTAGTCGTCTTTAGTCCCCGCCCAAAAATTTTCGGCCAGCTTGTCGTACTGGTCGTATAGCACTGGGATGGTGTCCCCTTCCGGGTCAAAGTTGAATGCTTGGTTGATTTCTTTTGCCGTCAGCGCGAGGCGCAGAATCTTGGCCGGCACGAGGTCGGCGATTTCTTTGGCGCTGCTGCCGAGTCCTTTGCTTGAGGCCATCTTTTTGCCCCCGACCAAAAAGAACTCATACGGCACGTCAAACGGCGGCTCGTAGTGGAAGACCTCGCGCGCAATGTGGTTGGCAACGTCGCGGGAGCCGCCTTTGGTGGAGTGGTCCTTCCCCGCCCCCTCCACCTGCACCCCGAGCACCTTCCACTTGGCGCCCCACTCGACCTTCCATGGCAATTTGGCCTTGCCCCCAAAGGGCGAAACACGGCCGCTAAAACCGCACCCTTTTGTCCATTCCAGGTCCCGGCACTCGGTCTGTACGGTCTTGCCATCAAAGTCGCTCGCGAGCGTGGTAGAGAGCTTGCCGCACGTGGGGCAGATGACACTAAGTGGGAGCCATTTATCCTCGCGCACGCCCCCGGACACCTCTTTATATATCCTGCGGATGTCGGCCGCGCCCATGAGCGCCTCGCGGATAACGCTGTCCATCTGCCCGCTCAAGTAGAGAGTGCTGCTGCGATAAAACTCGGGGGTAAAACCTGCGTCTTCTATTACCTTTTTAAACTCCGCGCCAAAGTACTCGGCAAAGTTTTTGAACCCCTCCTCGGGGCTCGGAATATTTTTAAGCGGCATGCCCAAATATTTTTCGTACTGCTCGCGCGGCAAAGACGAGGGTATCCCGTCCATCGGGTCGTAGTCATTGAACTCGTACTTAAACGTGTTTGCCACTCCCCGCTCCGCAAGCGCCTCGCTCACTGCCCCATGTATGGCCACGCCGCGGAACGAGCCTATGTGCACGCGGCCCGAGAGAGTCTTTTCATCGCGGATAAGCACGGGGCCCTTGCCAAAGCGCTCCGAGACCTCTTGTGCTATGCGGTCTGCCCAAAACATCTCTACAGTCTAGCGTATTTTATGCAAATGTAGTATCGTGCGTTTGAAGCAACAAGGGGAGTTCCTCATGCACATAACAAATCCGTTCGACGCCTTAGCTTTGGGGCTATGTCTCGCAACAGCTTCAGTTGTGTCGCTCGACATAAGTGCGACTTTGGCTCTGCACGGCTACCGGGTGGTCACTGCTGTGGCGATGGTCGTATGGGTCGTCCTTGCCGCTATTGCGCTCTGGTGGTGTAAGAGGGCCTTACTGATAGCTCTAAGATTGCTTGATGAGGCAATCATCGACTACCAGGTTAAGAAATATCCGCTCGTGCGTGGGCTTGACAAAGCCTTATTACCCCAGTAGTATGCTTGCGTTGCTCTTCGTTCAACCCCGAGATACAAAGGCACTGGGAATGACCAACAGCGCGAGATCTGCTAGCGAAAGAGTTCGCAAAGCCAGGTGCGAATTCAGAAAGTTTGCGAAAAAACTGGACACTTACTGCACAACCTTCAATACTGCAGATGTGGTCGCCTCGGCGAGCGGCATCTCAGGTGAAGACTTGCGGGCAATCCGGGAAGGAAAACGCGATGCCTCCGCGCCGGAGAAGAAGCGCATCCTGGACCGCTTCCCCAACATCAATCGGCTCTGAAAAAGAAATACCAGGGAGTCGTAGAAAAACATAAACGCTAGTAACGCGTAAAAGCCACGGAACAGGAGTCCGTGGCTTTCTGCTTTTATACCCAGCTACTCCACTTTCAAAATTTTGTATTTTTGCGTGCCGCGGGGGGTATGGAAGGAAAACTCATCCCCTTTCTTTTTGCCGAGCAATGCCGCGCCGAGCGGCGAGTGGTAGGACACCTTGCCGCCCAAGATGTCGGCCTCCTCCGCGCCCACAATGGTGTAGGAGTGCTTGTCCTCCCCGCCGATTTTTTGGACGGCGACGGTGGCACCCATGCCGACCGTGTCGGACTTGGAGCTCCGCACAATCTTTGCATTCTTCAAAATCCCTTCGAGCTTGGCGATGCGCTCCTCCACCGCCCCTTGCATCTCACGGGCCTCCTGATACTCGGCGTTTTCGGACAAATCGCCCAGCGAGCGCGCGTACTCCAACTGCTCGGCCACCTCTTTGCGGCGAGTGGTGCGCAACTCGTCGAGCTCGCGGGTGAGTTCCTCGAATTTTTCCTGCGAAATGAGTTCTTCGGCCATAGAAATAGGGTTTAGAAGTTAGCCAATAGCCACTAGTCGGAGTAAGTCTACTTAGATTAAGAAAAAGCGCAAGTTTTATCCCTAATGGCTAGTCGCTAGTGGCTAACTACTGCCCCAAATACTGCGGCGCGTTTGTCCAAAGGTAGTTAAAGAAATCGCTCATCACCACCGAGCCGCCTATCTGCGTCCCCGCGGGCATCTTTTCGAGCACCACCGCATAAGCGTAGTGCGGATTTTCGTACGGCCAAAAGCCGACCATCCACGCGTTCTGATGTTCGTTGCGCACCCCGACCTGCGCGGTGCCGGTCTTGGCCGCCACGTGTACAAACGGCAAGTTGACCGCTGTCGCGATGCCCTCGGTGACGCCGAGCCGCATCCCCTCGCGCGCGACCTGCAGTGCGTGCGCGTCTATCGCAAGTTGTTGCGCCTTTGGAGAGCTCGATGCCACAAGCGACGGGGTGAGCAGTATCCCGCCGTTTGCTATCGCCGCCGTCATCCGCGCCGCCTGGAGCGGCGTCACCAGCGTGCCGTACTGGCCTATGGCAGTGTGGTAGGTGTTGCCGACGCGCCACGCTGGGTCGTCGGGGAAGTTTGCCGCCTTCCACTCCGGCGTCGGGATGGTGCCGCCCACCTCGGAGTAGCCCGCAAGCCCCGCGTCGCTGCCAAACCCAAAAAGTTTAAGGTACTCGTCGATGCGCGCAATGCCGAGCCCCGGTTGGCCCTCAAACCCGCCGCCCACTTCATAAAAATAAATGTCCGAGGACACTGCGATGGCGCGCCGCACGTCGGTCCATCCGTTGACCCTCCAGTCTTTAAAAATGCTTGGGCGCTCCGGGTCGTACGGGTTTGGCAAAGAAATCTGCCCTGTCGAAAGTATTTGTTTGTACTCGTCGATGACGCCCTCGGCGAGCGCCGCCGCGGCTATCAACGGTTTTATAATTGAGCCCGGCGCGTAGAGCCCGTCGGTGGCG
>Ga0209542_10003632_pt1 | contig 32736 bp, 26 predicted proteins | sample RifCSPhighO2_01_FD_184028 | JGI IMG/M metagenome (GOLD analysis project Ga0209542, IMG submission 184028) | Soil microbial communities from Rifle, Colorado - Rifle CSP2_plank highO2_0.1 (SPAdes) (version 2) | ecosystem: Environmental > Terrestrial > Deep subsurface > Rock core/Sediment ... | reverse complement strand
TATAGGATAATGCTCTTGGAACAGTATGTTTTGTTTTTTTCTTTGGTATAATTAAGTCATGTCATTTTCTCATAAAACGAGAGTTGGAGTTTTGCGAGGCGGACCTTCGCCTGAATATGATGTTTCAATAAACACCGGCAAAACTATTTTAGCAAATTTATCTGAAGAATATGAACCTATTGATATTTTTATTTCCAAAGAAGGAGTTTGGCATATTGGAGGTTTAGAAAAAGAACCTTATAAAATACTTCAAACGATTGATGTGGCGATCAACGCTACACATGGCACTTATGGAGAAGACGGTAATATCCAAAAACTTTTTGAACATTTTCATATTCCCTACTCGGGTTCTGATTCGTTGGCTTCTACTTTGGGTATGAATAAGACCATGTCAAAAGATATTTTTAAGCGTCAAGGACTCAAAACTCCACATCATATATTAATAAAGAAAGATGAAGCTTTAAATAAAACAATAAATAAAATAAATGAAAGTTTCTTGTTCCCTATTATAATAAAACCAATGAACTCTGGTTCTTCACTTGGTATTAATTTTGTAGATAGAAGTGATCGGATCAGAGATGCTTTGTTAAATTCTTTTGAACACTCACCCAATCTTATAGTAGAAGAATACATAAAGGGTAAAGAAGCTACTTGTGGAATTATAGAAGGGTTTCGTGGAACACCGTTTTATTCTCTTTTGCCGGTGGAGATAGTTGGACCGGAAGATAAATATTTTCATAATTACAATTCAAAATACGTTGATTTGGAATCAAAATACAGAGTGCCGGGTAATTTTTCTAAAGAAGAAAATGATCAAATACAAAAGACAGCAATTTTAATGCATCAAGTTTTGGGATTGAGGCATTATTCACGTTCTGATTTTATACTTCATCCTAAACGCGGACTTTTTGTATTAGAAGCAAACACTTTGCCAGAACTCTCTCATCGCTCATCATTTATAAAATCTTTAGAAGCTGTCGGTGGCAATATCAAAGAATTTCTCTCTCATCTTCTTTCTAAAACTTTAGGAAAATAGTTTTGTTTTTGTTTTAAAATATGTTATATTCTTAATGCTTTAAAGAGGGCCGTTAGCTCATTTGGTAGAGCGCCTCATTTGCACTGAGGAGGTGGCGGGTTCGAATCCTGTACGGTCCACCACTACGCTATTTACGCTATGCTCTAATAGCTTCGCGGTGTAAACACCACTTCTGCAACACGAAATACTCGCAATACGGAGTAGTGCCCCGCGAAGCGCTAATGCGCGAAGTGGGGAACTTTCGCGGTGCAAGCACCACCACTTCGTCAATTTTTCCCTCATAAAAATAGTGCGAAGTGTCCCGCAAAGCTTTGATGAAATCAAGGCGACGTGGGATTATCATCTCACTTGTGGGATAATTTCTATATGTATTATTGCTATATTTTAAAAAGCTTAAAAGATGAAAGTTTCTATATTGGTTCAACAAAAGATTTAAAAGAGCGTCTTGTTAAACACAATAAAAAAGCTGTTAGGTATTCTTCTACCAAAGCCCCATTTAAATTAGTTTGGTATTCTGCATTTTTAAATAAAGAAAAAGCCGTGAGTTTTGAGATGTATCTAAAATCAAGTTCTGGTTTTGCTTTTAGAAATAAAAGATTAATTTAGGTTTATTTGTAACCACAACTTGACATTATATATATTTATTTTATATTAAATAATGGAGGTGATATATGTTTATCATTGGAAACTGGTTTGCCAGAAAACTTTTCTTGCTCCTTGCTTTGTGGCTTCTCATTGTTTGTTTTGGAGAAGCCGCTGTTCAAGGGCAAGAAACTCAAGGTCAGACTGTTGAGGAGTCTTTTAAAACTCCTGCAAATCAACCAGCAACTATAGCTGGTCTGAGTCCAGAGGAAATCGAAGCTCAGGATGAAATGAACAGAGTGAAAAAAGCCAGAGCTGTTGGTTTGCCCGACAATGCCACATGGGTTCAGATATATGAAGAAGAGGTAGAAAACAAAACTTCTCCGCCGGAGAAAGTGAAGGAGGAATTAGCCAAGGCGAAGAATTTTTTTGTTTTGGTAAGACAGACCATTATCTACCCATTTCGTTCTTTGTCCCATTAAAGTCACGAGGAGCTATGTTTCTCGTGGCTCTCTCATTTTATAGATTTTCTTGTTATTTTTAGTTGAATCTCTTATAATTCAAGACAAGATGTTTGGTATAGGCAACAAAAAAATATCAACTGAAAGCTACAAAGGGGTGCGGGATTTTTATCCACAAGATCAAGCAGTCCAGAATCATATTTTTAAAATAATGAGAGAGGTGTCAGAGTCTTGGGGTTATGAGGAATATGGAGCATCTATTTTAGAACCATTAGAACTTTATAAATCAAAATCAAGCGAGGAAATAATCAAAGAGCAAATTTATTATTTTACTGATAGAGGAAATAGAGAGGTAGCTCTACGACCCGAAATGACTCCTACGGTAACAAGGATGATAGCGGCTAAGATACAAGAACTCCCTCTCCCTATCCGTTGGTACTCTATCCCCAATCTTTTTAGATACGAAAAACCTCAACGAGGGCGTCTGCGTGAGCATTGGCAACTCAATGTTGATTTGTTTGGAGTTTCAAGTATTTTAGCAGAGCTAGAAGTCATCTCTATGGCATATGACATAATGAAAAAGTTTGGAGCTGATGAAAAAGATTTTGAAATCAGGATAAATAATAGACTACTTTTAGATGATGTTTTCAAAAAAATAAAAATAAATGAAGATAAAAAACAGTTTGTTTATAGACTGATAGATAAAAAAGAAAAATTTTCTGATGATGATTTTAGACATTCACTAGTGGTTTTGATAGGAAAAGAAAGTGCCGAAAAATTGTTAGAAAATCTTTATCTTGGTGAAGGTTTGCTAGTAACATTAAAAGAAAGTGAGGCGGCCAAAAATCTAAATGAAGTAGTCAATATTTTGCGGGATAGAGGAGTCTCTAATGTAGTCTTTACTCCTACACTTACTCGTGGTTTTGATTATTATACTGGGACTGTTTTTGAGGTTTTTGATACTAATAAAGAAAATCCGCGTTCTCTTTTTGGTGGTGGTCGGTATGATGATTTGATAGGAAGTTTTACTAATCAGAATGTTTCTGCTTTTGGTTTTGGTATGGGAGATGTGACTATGCGAGATTTTTTAGAGACTCATAAATTATTGCCTGAAATAAATTCAACTGCTAGTCTTTGTATTTGTGTTGTTTCTAATACTGATATAGAAGAAATTTATAAAATAGCTAAAACTTTTAGAGAAGGTGGAGTCAATGTGGCTATTGATATTTCAGGCAAAAAGTTACCTGACCAACTCAAATCATTAGATAAAAGGCATATTCCGTTTGTGATGACTGTCGGTGAAGAAGAAATCAAAAATCAAAATTTTACTGTTAGAAATACAGAAACCAGAGAAGAAAAGTCAGGGAGTGTTGGTGACATTGTTAAATTTTTAGAAAATATTCACTGAAATGCACGGATATTTTTCTGCTGAAAAATTCCTCGTGCTCGGCTCGTCAGCCTCGCAAGGCATTTCATTAAACATTTTCTAAAAATTTAAGAAATTTATTTATGCGCAAAGTAGTTTTTGACATAGAGACTTCAAATATTTTTCAAGATGTAGGGTCAAATGATCCGGTTGATTTGGATATATCAGTGGTTTGTGTTTATGAATATGAAAATGATAAATATAGCTCTTTTACAGAGGAGCAATTTGGTGACCTTTGGAAAATTATTGAAAGGACAGATATGTTTATTACTTACAACGGAGATCATTTTGATATTCCCCTTCTCAACAAATATTATCCCGGTGATTTGTTTAAAATAAAAAGTTTAGATCTTTTAAAAGAATTGCGTGAGTCTGCCGGTAGAAGAATGAAGTTGGATCAGATAGCCGAAGGGACTTTTGGTATAGGTAAAAGTGGCGGTGGTCTAGATGCAGTCAAATGGTGGAGAGAAGGTAAAATAGAGAAGGTTATAAAATATTGTCTAGATGATGTTCGTATCACTAAAGATGCATATGAATATGCTTTAAAAAACGGCAAACTTATTTTTAAAGAGGGTCCAAATTTAAACGAAGTCAAGTTAGATACTTCAAAATGGGAAACTTCTACTTCATCTTCTTCTGCTCTTAACCACACTCTTCCATTTTAACCAATCAACAAATAGATATGGTATAATTTAGATACTTAAAAATAATCCAAATATTATGTCTGAAAAAATATCACTTCCTTTGTCAATTATCATCGCCGGACTCCTTATCGCTGGAGGTATTTATTGGAATGGCAAAATCACCAAAGAAAATCCTACTCCTACCCAAAGACAGCAACTAACTTCTGAAAATATTGCTGAAACTATTCGTCCCATTGATGTTAATGACCATATTTTAGGAAGTTCAGATGCTAGGATTTTGGTGGTTGAATATTCAGATACCGAATGTCCATTTTGTAAAATATTTCATAACACTATGCTCACTATTATGCAAGAATACGGCAAAGAAGAAAAAGTAGCTTGGGTTTATAGACATTTCCCTATCGCTGAACTTCACTCCAAATCTTTTAATGAGGCGGTAGCTCAAGAATGCGCTGGCAATCTCGGTGGCAACAGCAAGTTTTGGGAATATACCAACAAGCTTTATGAAGTTACTCCATCAAATAATGATTTAGATCCAGCCGAACTTACCAAAATAGCCACAGAAGTCGGACTATCTTCTACTGCTTTTAATGTTTGTTTAGAAAGTGGAGAATTTGACCCTAAAGTAAATTTTGATATTCAAAACGCTCAAGAAATCGGCATCACTGGCACTCCACACAGTATCATCATAGATACTAAAACAAACGAGTACCACACTATTGAAGGAGCTTATCCTTACATCCAAATCAAAACCGCTATTGATTTGATTTTAAGTCAATAATTTTCTGTATCCACAATACTGGCAATCTTTATCATCACAGATGTTGGTGAGGAAGTCTCCTGACCAGACATTTTTTATTAGGTTTGTTATCTCATTTTTTACTCTTTCGGTATCAGTATTTTCTATTGGTAAAGAAACTATCGGACAACGACCATTGCTATCAGGTTTTATAAAGATTAAAGCTGGTTCTATAAATTTGTTTTTGAATTTAGAACTCTCTTCTAAAAGTATTTTATAAAAAATAAGCTGGCGGAAATAATTATCATCGCCATTGGCAGTCTCACCTTTTATAGCATTTAGACTCAAAGATTTTCTGGTTTTGTAATCATAGATAAAAATTTTGTTTTCTTGTTCTCTTATCACATCCAATTTCCCATGAAGTTTTATTTCTATTTTTTCACTGTTTTTGATAGAAGATTGATAGGAAAAATAATTTTCTACCCAACTTTCAGTAGAGACTTTACCTGCCTCCTTAAAATGCTCCACTAGAGCTAAAGCTACTATTGGTGCATCTGCTACTAGTTCTTCTAAAACGGTTTCTTTTTCTAAAAGTGGTAGTAGTGAATATCTAAAATATTCATTTACGGTATCAATGATTATTTTTTCTATTTGTTTGATTTTTTTATTTTTACTTTGCCAAATATTAGACATAGCTTCATGCATAGCATTACCTTTTTCGGAGTTAGCGTTTGGAGCTTCTGGTATTTTTAAAATACTTTTATAGAAAAATTTGTTTGGACAATCCATAAAGTGATTTAAGGCGGTGACAGAGAGGCCTTTTTCGAGCAGGACTTGTTTGGCATATTCTATCTTTTCTTGATTTTGTTTGGCTTCTATTTTGGTTAAATTTCTTTTTATATTTACTTTATTTGTTTTTTCAAGTTTTATTTTTTTGATGAAGTTTTGATCGAGTTCGTCTATAAAACGTAGTGGAGTCATAACTTTACCAAGATTGTCTTCATTATGAAAACTGATGGAGACGTGTTTTTTAGCTCTAGTAAGACCGACATAAAAAAGACGTCTTTCGTCACGAATATTATCATCCATCTTTTTTTCTTTTGGTAAAACAAAATAAGAGTTATGATTTTTTTTGATCCAAGATTCTTCTACTGCATAAGGCAAAAAAACATAATCAAATTCCAAACCTTTAGAGCTATGAGCTGTCATTATTGTGATTTGGGATAAAGCTTGACCCGTGTTTATTTTAATGGTGCGTCTTTCAGCAGATTTTTTATAAGCCAACAATGCTTCAATTAAAATTTTTGGGTCTTCAATTTTTTCAGTTTTAGTCAAATCTTCAGCCAGACTAATTATGCCCCGCCAAACTTCTGTCCCAATGGGACTACAAATCACCATATGAGTAAAACCAGATAAATCTGCTACTAGATAAAGAAATTCCAAAGGGGCAGTATCTGTCAGTTTTTTTTGTATTTTAAAAAGTATAGGGATTTCTTTTTCTATTTCAGCCATTTTTCCACTTTTAATAAGCTTTATTAATCTTGTTTGTTTGGCAAAATCTAAATCCCATAATCCTGAAACAAGAGTTTGAGCCAAAGCTTCGATGTTTCCTGGATCTCTAAAAAAATCTAGAAGTGAAAAATAAAGAGCACCTACTGGATGTGAAAATATATTTGCTCCCCTCTCTGCTTTAGCTGGGATATCATTTGCTTCAAGTATAGAAAATATTTTTGCTACTTCACTATTTTTACGGACGATGATGGCGATACTGCTGTCCTTACTTTCTTTTAAAATTTTTTGGAGGTTTTTTACCAAATAAGTTTCTTCTGTTTCTAGATTTGGAGCAATCACTAAATCTAAAGGATTGGCTACCTCTTTTGTTCCTGATTTAAGTTTTGTGCGTAGGTCAAAATGTTCCCCTTCTTTATAGTTTTGTTCAATCATTTTAAATGAAGTGTCTAAAATGTATTGATGAGATCTATAGTTGTCTACCAAAGAAATAATTTTCATTTGATCCCATGTTTTTTGGAAATTTAAAAAGTTTTCAATTGAAGCTCCTTGAAATCGATAAATAGCTTGTTTTTCGTCTCCTACTACAAATAGATTTGGAGTCTCAAAAAAATCTGCGATAGTTTTTACGATAAGGTTTTGAGCATCATTAGTATCTTGGTGCTCGTCTAGAAGAATATATAAAAATTTTTCTTGCAGACTTTGAAGTAAAAGTTCATCTTTACGTAAAGCTTGAAGTAATTCAAAAATTAAATCATCAAAATCAATTTTTCTCTCTTCCGTTTTCTTTTTTTCATAATTTTCATAAACATCAGCAAAGAGAATGGTCCTTTCGGCTTTTTTGATATGAGTTAAAGCTTCTGCTTTTAATCCTCCTTTACTTTTGCCACGAGTTGATATTGAATCTGGGCTATTTTTTATTCTCTCTATTTCATCTTGAGCAAAACTTTTGAGTATTTCAGGTGTCCAAGCTTCTTGTTTGGCGTCACTAATCGCTCCAATTATTTTAGCAATATAAAAATCAGGGTCTCCTATGGGTCTTAGTTTATTAAATTTTTTTTCATTTAAAATATTTCGCAAAAGCTGTTCTGTCTCTATGTCAGTAATTTGTTTGGATTTAGATAGATGTGCGAAATGGTCCTGAAATTCAGCGATGACACTGGCTGCAAAGCCATGAAAGGTGTGTATTGGCACTTCTAGGGCTCTATTTCCGATTATTTTGCGGAGTTTGACTCTCATAGCTTTGGCTCCGGCTTCAGTGAAAGTAAGAGCCAAGATTCCAGATGGCGGAGTATCTGTTTTAAGTAAAATATTTGCAATTCGTAGAGTTAAAATAGTGGTTTTGCCAGTCCCTGGTCCTGCCACTACCATAACTGGTCCTTCTATAGCATCCACTACTTCTTTTTGTTTAGGGTTTAGTTTGGCGTATTCTTCTTTAAATTTTTTGGTGATCATAAATCTATATTAACACAAGGAAGCTTTTTCCCAGAGGGTGACCCTTGAAGATTTTGCCCCAAAGGGTCACCCTTAAATTTCAAACCTCACCTATAATACAAAGGAGGGTTCCCCTTCTTCATTAAAAAAGTGTGGTGTAGTTTTGTTGATGGTGTTCAAAATACAATGGTTACCATTGTTTTAAATCTGGTTAAGTATCCCAAGGGTCAACCCTTGTAAGATTATTCCAGTATATTTTTGCTAATATTAATAAAGCTCTTTGGTCGGAGTAAATAATCTAGCTAATTTTACTAAAATTGATATATTTATAATATTATGCAACTTTCGCTAAAAATAATCAGAGACCCGATTAATTCACTCATATATTTAGAACGATATGTCTGTACCAAGGACTACCATGTTCTTGCCAATTACAGCGAAGTTTCAAAATCATACAATCCACAGACAAGAAATGATGGATTTGAATTACCCTTACTTAATTTTCCCATCAATCTACACGGTGATGTAAATTCAATACCAAATATTTTAAAATCACATTTCCCCATGCATCCAGACACTGTGGAAGATCTAAAAATTAAAATGGAGGAAATAGTTCAATATATTAAAGTTATACCAACATCTTCTATGAGAACTGTTCTCGTTGACGCCAAAGAGAAAAAAGTTTTTCTTAAACTTAGTATTAATAGATATATCGCTCGTTCAAAGAGAAAATTGTCGTCAAAACAGATCATTCACGGTTTGGCTGTGACAAAAGATATAGAGAAGGCACTATCGGAAAAATCAATGCAATTAAAAGATTTTGCATTTTTACCAGAGGTTGCAGGAATAGTCACTACTATACACGGTGAAGAAATTGGAGCAGTAGTGCGTAGCGTCGAACCGTACCCGAAAAACAATACAGATCGGGGATATATTCCATTTTTTGCACTTTACTCCAGTGATATTAACAATCCTTCAGATGAGCCACTTCTTGTTCAACTCATAAGACATAATAGTGTAGATCCTTTAGATTTCACGCTTACAAAAATAATTGAACCTGTGATACGACATTTTAATTACTTTGCTTCTGAAAAAGGATTATTGTTACAAGCACATGCTCAAAATACCCTACTAGAGATAAATCCAGATTTTTCAATTGGTAGAATTATTTATCGTGATTTTGGAAGTGTGACAATTGATGGAGAGGTACGAACAAAGAAAAGATTGTCAGATTTTAAAAACTATATGATCAACGGAAAAGATAACGATAGGGTCGAGTCATCTATAGAATATAGTTTACGATATGACGAGTTCATGACAGCACATTCTTTTGAACTTATTGGAAAAATTCTTGAAAAGAATTTCAAGGTTAACATTATAATTTTTAAAGAAAAAATAAAAGAAATATTTTTCAATACAATGACCTGTAAGGATAAATTTCCCAAGGTCCAGTACTCAATACCAGTAGAATTGTCTATAGGAAAGTTTAAACCTTTCGTCTTAAAAGAGATTCCAGATTATAGATAAGATCATAAATTACTCCAACGGCTCAAATACCGGTATTTGAGCCGTTAAGCTCTAAAAGAAATGTTGCAAGCGTTTTATTTTGTCGTGTTGACGCATTTTTTCTAATGCTTTAGCTTCAATTTGACGGATACGCTCACGAGTAACTCCAAATTCTTTACCGACATCTTCTAGAGTGTGGTAAACTCCATCTATAAGACCGTTTCTCATTTCTATAATTTTCTTTTCTTTTGGGGGTAAGTCAGCTAGTATTTCTTTGAGTTGGTCGTGAATAATACGGCGATTTGATTCTTGATCTGGAGACACTATTTTGTCATCGGCCATAAAGTCATTTAAAGTTGATTTACTACTATCTTCACTGCCAACTGGAGTCTCTAAAGAGACGGTGCCTTGGTCAATCTTTTCAATCATATAAATTTTTTCAGGATCTAGGTCCATTTCTACGGCGATTTCTTCTGGTAATGGGTCTCTACCAAGATCTTGAGATAGTCTTCTTACTACCTGTTTGTATTTGGCTATAGTTTCAACCATATGTACCGGCACTCTGATGGTGCGACTTTGGTCAGCTAAAGCTCGGGTAATGGCCTGCCTAATCCACCAAGTGGCATAAGTAGAAAATTTAAAACCTTTAGTATGGTCAAATTTGTCAACTGCTTTAAAGAGTCCTAGATTTCCTTCTTGAATAAGATCTAGTAAAGTAAGATCAGAACTTCGTCCAACATATTTTTTGGCAATGGAAACAACTAAACGAAGATTGGCTCTGGCTAAAATATTTTTAACTTCTTCTTCCCCATTTATTATTCTCTTAGCCAACTCTTTTTCTTGAGCGCCAGAGATGAGTGGATGTTTACCGATATCTTTTAGATACATTTGAATAGAATCGTGAGAATTTTCATCTTTGAGGGGATCTTTTTTGGTCAAAGAACTTTCATCTAAAAGTTTACCGCTTTCAAGAATGTCTATACCAGCTACCGAACATTCTTCATATATTCCTTCAAGGAGAAAAATATCATCTTCTATGTTTGGAAATTCTTTCAAGATTTCACTATAAGTAATAAAGCCACGTTCTTTGCCTTTTATGATCAGTTCTATTTTTTTTGCTTCTATTTCTGAAATTGTTTTTTTGGAGCTTACCTTTGTTTTTGATTTCACTTTTTTAACCACTTTCTTTTTTAGAGGTTTCTTTTTTGTGGTAGTTTTGACTTTTTTTACCTTTGTTTTTGATTTCACTTTTTTAACCACTTTCTTTTTTGTTTTTTTAGGCATTTTATTTTTAATTAATTATTAAGTTCTTTGATACGTTTTTGTATTTTATTAAAATCTGTTTTTGTTTCTTTTTGGTCTTTTTTTGAAAGATTTTTATCGTCTAAAATGATAGTTATTTTTTGAAGTTTAGTTTTTAAATTTTTTAATTCAAGTCGTTTTAAGATGTCTTCTGCTATTTCGTCTAAACTTCCTTTTTCACCATAACCTTCTGTTTCAAATATAAGAGCTTCTTTGTTTTTTTCAAAATTTGCTAAAATTTCTTCTACCTTTTCTTTATTTACGATTTGTTGCCATTTTTCTTTTAAATTTTTACTCTTTTTACTTTTATTAAATTCTTCTAAAAATATGATTCCAGCTAAGATGCGTTCTAGATTTACAATTTTTGAATAATTTTTAAATGGATCCTCTCCTTTATTAGGATCTTCTTTTTTTTCAATTTTTTTAAGATCATTTAAAACATCTTGTTCGTGTACTTTCATCTTTAAAGCTATTTTTTTTACAAATATTGACTTTTCTATCTCACTTTTGATAAGAGAGACTAGAGGCAAGACATTTTTAATAATCTCTTTTGTTATATTTCGGTCTTCTTTTTCTTCTAAAGCTTTATTTAAAGAAAAATCTATAAAATGCTGGGATTCTTTGAGGGCTTTTTTCCATTTGGCGGGGTCTTTTTTTATGATTGAGGCCGGATCTTCTCCTTCTGGTAATGAGACCGTTTTAATCTCCATCCCCAAAGCCATAGCCATCTCGGCGGCTCTTCTAGATGCTTTTTCTCCAGAATCATCAGAATCATAAGCAATAATAATTCTATTTGAAAGTTTGCCTATTTTTTTTAGATGAAGTTCTGTTAAAGCTGTGCCAGAAGAAGCAACAGTATTTAAAATACCAACTTGATGAGACATTAGCAAGTCCATTTGTCCTTCTACTAAAACAGTGTAGTCTAATTTTCGGATATGATTTTTAGCCACATCAAATCCATAAAGAGCTTCTGATTTGTAAAAGAGTTTGGTTTCTGGAGAGTTTAAATATTTAGGAATCTTGTTCTCTTGTTCTGAACCTGTTGAAGGATCTTTTATGGCTCTACCAGAGAAAGCGATTACTCTACCTGCGCTATCATTTATTGGAAACATTATTCTATCTCTAAAGGTATCATAATATTTTATTTGTCCAGAATTTGTTTCGTTGTCAGTTTTTTTTATAAGTCCCGCTTCTAGCATTTCTTCTTTAGAAAAATTATTTTGTAGATTGTCGTAAAGACTTCTCCATTCATTTTTAGCAAAGCCAAGCCTCCATTTAGCTATCGAATCATTCGTCACTCCTCTTTTTTTCAAAACATTTAAAGCTTCTTTGTTTTCTATTAGTTGTTTTTCAAATATTTGAGTTGCTTTTTCCATTATTTCAAATAATTTATCTTTTTCTCCTTTGACATCATTTGTTTGTTTGAAGTTTTTTAATTCAACACCAGCTTTGCTTGCTAAAGTCTCTAGAGCTCCTTTGAAATCAAGACCTTCAAATTTTTCTACAAATGAAAAAATGTCTCCTTTTTCTCCACAACCAAAACAATAAAAGCTTTGACGAGTTGGAGATATAAAAAAAGAAGGAGTTTTTTCGTTGTGAAAAGGACACTTGGCTTTGTAATTAATTCCTGCTTTTTCTACCTTAATATAACCAGATATAATATCCACAATGTCTAATTTTTCTTTTATTTGTTCTACGTTTGTTGACATTTATTTTTTGTTGGTTTTCTTATTCACAAATGGGCTTGACATAATTTTTTGCTTTGCTATACTTTCTTTACAAATTCCCTTTTGGGGACAATACTCTCGTGAAAGCGAGAGGCAATCATTTAAGAACGGCCTTGTCTAAGGCTGTTTTTAAATGTCCAAAAGGTTTCTCCCCTATCTTGTCTATTACCTTCCATAATCTTTTTGAAGAAATCGTTCTAACTTGTGACAACATAGCTGCTGTTTTAAAATTACCGGCTCTTACTATTATCTTAAAATAATATTTATTATTTTTCATTATTGAAGAGCATGGTACACCAAATAACAACTCTTTATTAAATTTTTTAATCACAACAAAAGGTCGTACAAAATCATCTCCTTTACCATTTTCCTCATGTCCTACATTTTCACCCAAACTTGCCCACCAGATTTCTCGCTCTTCAAAAGTTGGAGGTAATCTTTTCTTGTGAATTTTCTCTTTAATCCCTATCCATTCCAAAAATCTTTTCATATAGTGTCTTTGTTTGGTTAAAATTTCATATCATACCAATCCAGATTATAAGTATCTTGGATCAGTATCCTCTCACCTTTTGCCCATGTGGTATTTTTCTCTAGCCCTAAAAGCTTTATTCCTTCTTTCACATTTTCTTCGTTATTACCCTCGATTTCTAAAAAAGCTGGCATCTTTGGATACTGATCTATATCAAATTGCCAATTTTTGTAAGTAAAAGATGTTCTATCTTTTTCTTGATGAGCATATTCTTCTAAACCTAATTCTTCAAACAAATCTGCCAGTTTTTCTGGTTCGGTAATATCAAAATTAATTTCTTTATGTTTTCTTGCTGTTCCCAATATATCTGATTTAGCTTTCCAAGTTACTTCGTGTTTTTTACCAGAATATGATCTGATCCTCAAAAACCAAGGGTCTTCTCCTTCTTTGATTCCCTTTGGTCTATACCAATCAACAACCAATCTGGTATCTTGAATTTTTTTCGCACCTAAAGAGAGGAGTTTCTTTTTGATTTCCTCTGAATCAATGTCTAGTACTTTTGTTTCTATTTCGTGAGCCATTTTATAATTGGTTTAGAGAAATATTAATTTTATTTTTCATACAATATTTCATGTAATTCTTTTTTGGTTATATCTTTAACCCAATTATCAATAAATTTAGCTAATTCTTTTTTAGCAACAGAGTCTTTCATCTTTTTAATCTTTTCTTTAAGTTTTGGTCCAGCTAAATCAACGTCAAATTTTGAAAAAACTTTTATATATTGTTTATAGTGAGTGATTTCAATATAATCAGCTACTTTTGAGATAATAGCTTCATCAGATTTGGCGTCCATTATTTCGTCGCTAAGTGCTGTAAAATGGTCAGATTGACTATCAAAAAATCTTGAAAGAAATTTTTGATTTTCTGCTTCAAAAGCCTTTGCATGTACTCTGGCTTTTGGATTTACTTTCGCATATGGCATAGCTATATCTCCACCGAATAATTCTCCCAAATCGTGAATCAGGGAAAATTCTAAAACTTTTTGAATGTCTATTTTTGCTCCAGCTTTTTTAACATGAGAAGCCAATTGCCAAGCTGTAAAAGTAACTAGGTAATGATGTTCTGCCAAATTGCTCAAATCATCTTGTTGAATACCAGCCAGAGCGTAACCATATTGAGGTTGGGCTCTGGTCAGTTCCATTATCCTGAACAGATTGGTTAATTTTTTCATAATTTAGGAATTAATTTTAATTCTCCATATCCAACTTCTTTTGCAAGTCTTTGATCATATTGTATTTTTCACTACCAACAAAACCTGAACCAGCTGGTATCAATCTTCCGATAATGACATTTTCTTTTAGGCCTTTGAGTTCATCTTCTGAACCGCGTAATGAGTTTTGGATAAGCATTCTAGTGGTATGTTGAAATGATGCAGAAGAAAGGAAACTTTTTCTTGAAAGAGACACTTCAGTGATACCAAGAAGAAGTGATTCACCTTTAGCCTCCTCTTTGCCAGCTTCTTTAGCTCTTTCATTTTCTATTAGGAAGTCGCTTTGAGGGACAATATCACCTTGAGAGAATTTAGTTCCTCCAGGATTTTTGATTTTTCTTCTGGAGAACATTTGTCTGATGATGACTTCTATATGTTTTCTAGATACTGGCTCTCCTTGAAGTTCGTAAATTTTGGTGATTTCTTGAATAATGTAATTTTGAGTCGCTTCTTTACCGGCATATTTAAACAAATCATCTAAGTTTACTGAACCGTCGGTTAATAATTGACCCTTTTTTACTTGATCTCCTACTTGGACCAAAATTACTCGGTGGTAATTTATAGGATATTCAGTATTACCTTTTGTTTTTGTTTTTTCTAATTCATCTGGCAAAATAATAATCACTTTTTCTTTACCTTCTGTTTTTATTTCGCTGACTACTCCTCCTGTCCTAGCCACTACTGCAGCATTTTTAGGAATTCTGTTTTCAAAAACTTCTTCTACTCTAGGCAAACCAGAAGTAATGTCTCCACCTACTGAAGCAGTACCTCCAGCATGGAAGGTACGCATAGTGAGTTGAGTTCCCGGTTCTCCAATGGCTTGAGCCGCTACGGTACCGACAGCTTCTCCAATATCTATTACTTTATTTTTGCCTAAATCTTCTCCGTAACAATGAATACAGACACCGTTTAATGTCTTGCAAGTAAGTGGAGATCTAACTAATAAATCTGTGATGCCGGCATTTTCTATTTCTTCAGCGTCATATTTTGATAATAGATGGTCTTTTTTGAACAACACTTTACCATCTGCATCTTTGATATCTTCTGCCAAAAATCTTCCTTTAGCGATTTTAGCGATTGATACTTCAATTCCAGAAGAAGTTATTTTACTTAAAGTTACTCCTTCTTTGGTGCCACAATCCAACTCTTTTATAAGAGAGTCTTGAGAAACATCAAAAAGTTTTCTGGTAAGATATCCGGCTTTAGCTGTGTTTAGAGCGGTGTCGGTCATACCTTTTCTAGCGCCGTGAGTGGTGATGAAATATTCTATCGGAGTTAAACCTTCTTTATTTGATGAAATAATAGGAAAATCAATAGTCTCTCCAGCGGTATTTACGATAAGTCCTTTCATACCAGCCATTTGAGTCAATTGACCCATAGAACCTCTTGCTCCAGAAGTTACCAAATCGTAAACTGAACCAGTCTTATCCATAGTTTCTTTCATTGCTTGTTCAACTTCATCTTTAGTTTTAGTCCAAATTTCAATATTTTTAACTTTCTTTTCATTATGAGAAAGGAGTCCAGAATCGTATTGTTCTTGGATTTTTGATACCATTTCTTTTGCTTTATTTATGATATCGTATTTGTTTTCTGGGACTATCACTTCACCAATACTCCAAGTGGTACCCGAAACAGTAGCAAAACGAAAACCGAAATCTTTTATTTTGTCCATAATAGGAGGGATAGCTTCTACTCCATATTTTTGGATTAATTCGTCAATGATGATTTTTAGTCTTTTGTTGGTTATCTCTTCGTTAACATAAGGATAATCTTTAGGCAAAACGGCATTAAACAAGAGTCTGCCAATAGTAGTTTCAAACAATTGACCATCAAATTTTGAATATTTAGGAGAATCTGTTCCCAATATTTTTACTTTTGCTCTGTATTCAACTATGCCAAAATCATAAGCGGTAATAGCTTGGTTTGGATTTGGAAATATTAATCCCTCTCCCTTTTCTCCTATTACATCTTTGGTCATCCAATAACAACCAAGAATAATATCTAGAGGTTTGTTTGATATTGTTGGATCTCCTGAACCTGGTTTTAAAATATTTTTGTCTGCAGCCATAATCTCTTTCGCCTCAAGTTGAGCTTCAGGTGAAAGTGGCACGTGAACTGCCATTTGGTCTCCATCAAAGTCGGCATTAAAAGCGTTACAGACTAATGGATGCACTTGAATAGCATTACCTTCAATCAAGATTGGTTTGAAGGCCTGAATACCAAGTCGGTGTAGAGTTGGGGCTCTGTTTAGGAGGACATATTTGTCTTTTATTACCTCTTCCAAGATGGCCCAAACTTCAGGTATTTTATCTTCAATCAATCGACTAGCGCCACGAACATTGTAAGCCAATTCTTTCTTCAAAAGATCTGATATGACAAAGGGTTTAAAAAGCTCCAAAGCCATATTTTTTGGCAATCCACATTGATGAAGTTTAAGATTGGGGCCAACGACGATAACAGATCTACCTGAATAATCAACACGTTTACCTAAAAGATTTTGACGGAAGAGACCTTTTTTGCCCCCCAAGTTGTCTGCTAAAGATTTCAATTCTCTAGATTTATTTGCTCGAGAAGTGGCTTGGCTACCACTGTTGTGTCTAATTGAATTATCTATAAGAGCATCTACCGCTTCTTGCAGAATTCTTTTTTCGTTCCTTAAGATGACATCAGGAGCACTAATTTCTTTTAGTTTTTTAAGTCTATTATTTCTATTTATAACTCTTCTATATAAATCATTAACATCTGAAGTGGCATATCTACCTCCATCAAGAGGAACCATTGGTCGCATAGCTGGAGGAATAACTGGAATGTTAGTTAAAAACATCCACTCCGGTCTAGTTTTTGAACTGATCATTGATTGAATAATAGACAATCTTTTAGCTATTTTGACTGATTCAATAGATTTTGATTTTTCAAGTTCTTCTTTGGTTTTGTCTCGCAATTTTTCTAAATCTATAGATCTAAATATATTGTAAATAGCTTCAGCTCCTATTTCTGCTTCAAAGAATGTTCCATATTTAATGGAGTAGTTATGATAAGCCACCTCATCAATCACTTTACCTTCTATGATATCTTCAATTTCCCTCTTTCTTAATAGTAGTTTTTCTTTTAATTTAGCTTTTTCTGTATCATCGGATAAACTTTTTACTCTTGATTTGAATTCTGCGTCTAAATCTCTAAGGATTGATTGTTTATCTTCAACTGAAACTTTGGTAATAATATAGCCGGCAAAATAAATTACTTTTTCTACATCTGAAGAAGTGGTGCCAAGAAGTAGAGCAATACGTGAAGGCATACTCTTTAAAAACCAGATATGAGAAACCGGAGCAGATAGCGCTATATGTCCCATCCTTTCTCTTCTAACTATTGAACGAGTTATTTCAACGCCACACTTTTCGCAAACAATACCTCTATATCTGATACCTTTGTATTTTCCACAATAACATTCATAATCTTTATCTGGTCCGAATATTTTTTCATCAAATAGACCATTGCGCTCACTTCTTTGGGTGCGATAGTTTATAGTTTCTGGTTTAGTGATCTCTCCGTGTGACCAACTTTGAATTGATTCTGGTGAAGCAAGCGAAAGCTTTATTAAGTCAAAATCCGTTGTTTGTTTTTGGTTTTTATTTATTATCATTTTGATTAATTATTAGTTTCGTCTGCTTCTAATTTTTTGTCACCACTTTTTAAAAGTTCTACATCTAAGGCCAATCCTCTTAAGTTGCTGATAAGAACATTGAAAGCTGCTGGTAAATTTTCTCCCACTATTCTTTCTCCTTTTACGATGGCATCAAAAGCAGCGCTTCTTCCTAAGATGTCATCTGATTTTATGGTAAGCATTTCTTTTAATGTATAAGCCACTCCATGTCCCAAAAGTGCCCAGACTTCCATTTCTCCAAATCTTTGACCTCCTCCTTGAGCTCTACCGCCGAGAGGTTGTTGGGTGATAAGAGAGTAAGGCCCGATAGACCTCATATGTATTTTGTCTTCTACCATATGGTCAAGTTTGAAAATATACATATAACCGACGGAAGTTTCCTGTTTAAAGGCATCCCCCGTCCTACCATCATAAAGTTGCATTTTGCCACTTTCGTTCCAGCCGGCTTTCTTTAATTCTTCTTTGATTTCTACATCAGTAGCGCCTGCAAATTGAGGCACTACCGCTTGATAGTTTAAGGTTTTAGCCGCTAATCCTAAGTGAATTTCCAGTATTTGTCCTAGGTTCATACGTGAAGGGACTCCAAGTGGTGTCAAAATCATATCAATTGGAGTGCCGTCTGCAGTATAAGGCATATCTTCAATTGGTAAGATTTTTGAAATAACACCTTTATTTCCATGACGACCGGCCAGTTTATCTCCAACTGATACATTTCTTATTTGAGCAATTTCTATATGAATTCTTTTTATAATTCCTGATTGAAGTTTGTCTCCTTGCTCTCTAGAAAAGATTTGAACATTGATCACTCTTCCTTTTTTACCACCTTCAACTCTTTTTGAAGTGTCTTTAACGTCTCTGGCTTTTTCTCCGAAAAGAGAACGAAGCAATCTTTCTTCTGGAGTGAGTTGACTTTCTCCTTTTGGTGTAATTTTACCAACTAAGATATCGCCTGGATTTACTTCGGCTCCTATTCTAATAATGCCGTCTTCAGCCAAATTTTTCAGTTTTATTTCTCCAACATTTGGGATATCGCAAGTGGTAATTTCTGGTCCCAGTTTAGTATCACGGACGCTTACTACAACTTCATCTATATGGATAGTGGTAAATTTATTCTCTTTTATTAATCTTTCTGAAAGTATAATAGCGTCTTCATAGTTTGACCCAGACCAAGAAAGAAAAGCAATCAAAATATTTTGACCCAATGCCATTTCTCCTTGAACGGAAGTTAAAGTGTCGGCTAAAATATCTCCTTTTTTAACTACATCTCCTATATTAACAATTGGTCTTTGATGGAAACAAGTAGAATTATTTGTTTTAGAAAAGTTTATAAGTTTGTATGAGGTTTTAATTTTCTTTGTATCTGTTGTTTCTACACTATTGCCATCAACTTTGGTGACTGTGCCATTTTCACTAGCAATAACTAGTCTTCCGGTATCTCTCATTGCAGGACCTTCAATACCAGTGGCTATTAGAGGTGCTTCTGGTTCAACGCATGGAGTTGCTTGTTTCTGCATGTTAGAACCCATGAGCGCTCTGTTGGCATCGTTGTGGTCTAGAAAAGGAATCATTGAAGTAGCGATAGAAAAAGCTTGATTTGTGGCTATATCCATATAATCTACTTTCTCTCTTGCAATAATACCTGGTTTGTTATTGATACGAGCTTCTACCATATCATTTATAATTTTTCCATTATCATCTCTGGCCACAGCAGCGTGAGCTATGGCGTATTGCTCTTCTTCAAGGGCGTTTAAATATTCTATTTTAGTGGTCAAATGACCATTTTCCACTTTTACATATGGAGTTTCTATCATTCCAAATTCATTAATACGAGCATAAAGAGCCAAGTGCAAAATAAGTCCAATATTTGGTCCTTCAGGAGTATGGATAGGACAAAGTCTTCCATAATGTGATGTGTGGACATCACGCACTTCAAAGCCGGCGCGACTTCTATTTAATCCTCCCGGACCTAAAGCAGAAAGCTGGCGTAAATGTTCTATTTCAGCCAAAGGATTTTCTTGTCCCATAAATTGAGATAGCTGGTTGGTGGTGAAAAATTCTTTGATTCTAGCTTGAAGAGGTTTGGGTATTATAAATTGGACTGGCAGAGTCATATCGGTATCCACCGTAGACATTCTATTTTGCATATTTCTCTTGATTTGAGCCATACCGATACGGAATTTTTGTTGCAAAAGTTCTCCAACATATCTGACTCTCCTACTGCCAAGGTGGTCAATATCATCTCCTTCAGCTCCGGGGGTGGTATTTAAAGATATGATGTGATCAACAACCAATCTTAAATCTTCGATATTTAAAGTTCTTCTGTCAGACCCTTTGCCAGTGATTGGTAGGTTGAATCTGGAGTTAAATCGGAATCTTCCTACTTTTTGGATATCATATCTTTCAGCTGAAAATAGGTTGATGAAAAATTCTTTAGCATTGTTAGCTGTAGCCAAGTCCCCATCTCTAAGTCTTCGGTATATTTCAACAAAAGATTCTCCAACATTTTTGGCGTGATCTTTGGCGAATGATTTTTCTAAGTATTCTTTAGCATGAGGATTATCTTTGAAAAGCTCAAATATTTCTGCATCAGTTTCAACTCCGAAAGCTCTAAAAAGAGAAGTAACCGGAAATTTTCTTTTTCTATCAATACGGACATAGATAGTTTTGTCTATGTCTGTTTCTATTTCTATCCAAGCTCCACGTGATGGAATTATTTTTACTCCAAATAGAGATTTACCTTTTATTTCAAGTTTAGTAAAAAATACTCCAAAAGATCTAGCTAATTGAGGGACAATAACTCTCTCCACTCCGCTTATGATAAATGTTCCGTGCGGAGTCATTATTGGAAAATCAGCTATAAAAAGTTCTTGTTCTTTTTCGGTGCCGACTGTTTTATTGGTGAGACGCACTCTTACTTTAAGAGGGGCCTCATAAGTAAGTTTCTTTTCTTTAGCGTGATATTCATCAAATTTTGGTTTTTCTAATTCAAAACCCAAAAATTCAAATTTAAATTTTTTGCCGGTAGAGTCATTTATTTCTGTGAATTCATCAAATACTTCTTTGATGCCTTTTTTGACTAACCAATCAAAAGAATCTATTTGATCTCTAACCAAGTTTGGCATTGGAGCTAAAGCTTTTTTAAATTTGCTGAAATATTTCTTTGGAAGAACTTTAGCTGTCTCAACTTTTTTTATTGTATTTGATGTCATGATTTATAATAAAATTTATTCTAACTAATTAATTAAATACCTTTCCATAAATAGTTTTTTTACACACCAAGAAACACCCTAATCACTTAGGGATTTTAATCTCCTCCTTTTTTAACTATTTATTTTTTTATAAGTCAAAAGTCTAGGATTTTGCTTGTAATCCGTCAGTTGACGGAAACTGTTTTTTGGTTATTAACAGTTCACCATTGACAAGCCATAACTCAATCATTCAATAGTAAACATCAGTATAAACTTATCAAAAAATTTGTCAAGTTTGTCAACCCTCCCCTGTGGATAAAGAAGTAAAGAAGGGTTCCCCTTCTTCATTTAAAAAGTGTGGTGTAATTTATTTACCAATCCGTAGCAAAGCGACTACAAATAAAGATTCAGCCCAGCCGAGCGGAGTGTTGTCATTAGGTTTGTCAGAGTCAGAATAATAAAGTTCTGGAATTTGGTCTTGATAGATAGTTTTAAAAGATTTTTCTAAATATTGTTGAGATTTTTCTATATCTCCCCATTTACCATAAATAATAGAAAGCCAAGGAAAACCAAAACACCATTCGGCCTCTTCACTTACTCCGTCTTCATTTTTATTGTAATATTTATCATTTTTATATCTTATAACTCCCCTATCTTTTTTTAAATGATATTCTAAGTGTCTTACTATTTCGCGAGCAGTTTTTTCTGGTACGATATTAAAAGGATAAATAAGAGAAAGAAGTGCTAAATCTGTAAATTTACTGATGGATTCTCTTGGTAGTAATTTTTTTAAGGCCTCTTCTCCTTTTTCTATTAAATGTCTCGGTATATTAATTATTCCTAGCTTAGCGATTGATTTTAAACCAGCCACACAAGCTCCAATAGAAGAAGCGTGGACTTCTTCATATTCTTCCCAAACTCCATTGTCTGGATCATGCCAATATTCTATTGATTTTAGATAATCAACCAAAATCTGAATAATTTCTTTTTCTTCTTCTGTTTCAATTATGTTGATATTTTTATTTTCTAGATCTCCTATTTTGAAGAGAATAGCTCCGATGGCATCATTTTGTTTATTGCCCCATTCTTCCCAAAATTCTTCAAAGGTTTCTGGATTGTATCTGGCATGAATATATTGAAAAGTATTGTATGGTTTGTTTTTGATAGCCCAGTTTATCTTGTTTTTATGTTTGATAAAAATAGAAAGCAAAGCTTTCCAAACTTTTTTGACAGTTTCTATATCTTCTATTTCTTCAAAAGCTAAACAAGTATAAAAATTGTCTCTAAGCCAAGCCTTGTTATATCCGGTTGAAACATCTGATCGTGACGCCAAAAACAAACCACTCGGAGCTTGTAAAGCTCTAATGTTATTTAGATGTTGTTCTAATATGTCTTCGTTTATAATCATTTTGTTTTTCAAAAAATTAAATAAGTATTGTTTCTGCGTTAGGTCAAAAGGATAAGGCTCTTGAAACAACATTATTTAATTTTTCTTCAGTTTCCTATTCTACTTTCCTAAAATATTTTTTTCGTATAATTTTTTTGCTTCTGTTAACATTTCTTTAAGATACGGCCTTTTATTTTCCATTAAGTCGGCGAGTATTGGATAATTTTTCTTAGCTTCAACATATAAAGAAATAACTTTTTCTTCCTCTTTAAAAAATTCAAGCATCTTTAAGGCCAGTTTTTCTTCGTAGTATTTTTTGTCATCATCAATACCTTTGCCTCTGATACTCTCTACAATTTCTTTAGCAATGTCAGTTTCCGTTTGAACTTGAGCGATCAAAAAATCAACCTCATCTTTAATTGGATTTTTACTCATATAAATTAAATTCCTCTATTTGCAAAATTATCAAAATAAGGATTTTCTTGTATTCTTTTGATTACAGAAGTTGCTTCCATATTTTTATCAAACATTTCTTTTACAGTTATCTCAACTCCTCTTATCTTACTTCCTAGTGTTTCTTGGGTTAAAATCTCTTCGTTATTTTTTTCTTGATTAAGTCCTTCCATATTTTTAAAATTAATAATAAATTTTATATCTTAATTTTACCCTCTTTTTTATAAAATGCATCCACAGATAAAAGAAGTTTACTAATTTCATATGATATAATCTTTGAGGACTAGTTTTTTCATAAACCAAAAGAGAAGTCCACCTTGGATTTAGGGCTCATTTATAGTGAGTGCAATTAAACCATAATGCATTTCTCTTTTGGCTTAACTAAAATAAACAATAAAAGAGACGTCTTTGTTGTTATTGATAGGTTAAGTTAGCAAAAACCACCGCGTTTACGCAGTGGTTTTTGCTTTTTATTTTTGCTTTTTATTTCGCCATTCGGTAATTTTTGCATGATTTCCTGAAAGTAGTATTTTGGGCACACGGTATTTTTTGCCTTTATATTCCAAAATTTCCGGTCTGGTATAATGAGGATATTCTAGCCCACTTTCACCAACTTTGTTTTCTTTTTCTTTTTTTAATAAAAGATTCCAGTGAGATTCTTCACTTAAAGATTCCAAACGAATGACTCCCGGTATGAGTCTGGCCACTGCTGAAAAAACAACCATAACTGCCACATCACCATCAGTTAAAACGTAAGGGCCGATAGAAATTTCTTCAGCTTTAAGAGCTTTTTTTACTCTTTCGTCTATTCCCTCATAACGGCCAGTAATGAAGATCATTTCTTTATATTTTTTGGTCCAATCATAAGCTATTTTTTGATTGAACATTTTGCCTTTAGCTGAAAAGATGACCACTTTGGTTTTTTTGTTTTTTATCTTATTTTTGATCTTGGTAAATGTTTTTAAGATTGGTTCTGCTTGTAGGACCATACCAGCCCCTCCTCCGTAAGGTTTGCCGTCCACTCTTAAATAAGGTTTTTCATTTTTCTTTTGAGCTCCAGTTGGTTTTACAACATCACGAGGATTATATAAAGAAAATTTTATTTTTTTATTTTTTATGGCACGCGCCAAAATAGACTCATTTAAATAAGATTTAAAAATATCTGGAAATAAAGTGATTATATGAAAATTCATAAAATAAATAATACCATAAAAATAAAACTACGTCTATCTATAAGATAAACGCAGTTTTATTTTTTGAAATTTATTTATTACATTTTTAGATCTTCCATCACATCATCTACAGAATCAACTTTATGTGCCATAGAGGTATCTCCCCTAGGTTCTGGTCTTTTACCACCCTCGGGCTCATTTATTTTTAAGTTTACTCTAGCGTTGTTTTTCATTCCAACCACTCTAAGTAAGATCCTAATAGCTTTGGCGGTGTTGCCTGATCTTCCTATAATTTTACCCATATCTTCTGGGTGTACATCTAGACTGAGAAGAACTCCCATCTCGTCTACGGTGCGGTTAATCTTTACGGCCTCTGGATGATCTACCAATCCTCTGACTAGATAATCCAAAAATTCTTGATCTTTTTCCATTGTATTGCTGTTACCTGCTAATAATCTAATTATACATTAATCTGTTTTTTCATCCACTACCTCTTCTGGTGTTTCTTCTATAATTTTTTCGGGTTGAATCGGTTCATTTTCGGTTGGTGTTGGAGCTGATTCTTTGACTATCTCCGTTTCAGTTGCCTCTGTTTTTGGCTCTTTTGTGGTCGCTTCGTCTTTTTCTTTAATTATGGGTGTTTTTTTGGATAAGACGTTTATTTTTTTTCCATCAATAAATTTTTTATCAACAAGAAAGTTGTGCACAGTGTCAGATAATTTTGCTCCTTTTGATATCCAGTGTTTTATTTTTTCTATTTTAAATACAGCATCATCTTTTCTTCTGGTATCATAAGACCCAAGTATTTCCAAAAACTTACCGCTCTTAGGGCCGTTTTTAGAATCAGTTAAAACGAGCCGGAAGACCGGTTCGTGTTTTCTGCCTACTCTTTGTAATCTGATCATTAACATTGCATGTTTAGATTAGCAGATTATTTGAAATAGGTCAACATAGCGATTTAATTATTCATCTCTCTTAATTTTTCTCTAAATGCTTCAAGTTGGGGATATTCTGGATGACTTTCTCCTGTTTGCTCTATTTCTGATATTAGACTTTCTAACCGCATTCTTTTTATAGCAATTTCTGCTAAAATCGCATTTTCTTCTTCTGATATATAATTTTCTCCTACTTGGGGAGGTATTGCTTGTTCATCAAAACCAGCATTTTCTCTTCTTTCTCTTTCTCTTTTTTCACCAAAATCAAACATTTTTCCAAAATTCATAATTTTATTATTAATAATAATAAAAAGATTATATCACTAGTTTTCCACTGAAGAAAGAAGGTCATTTTAATACGAAGATGATAAAATTAAAAAAGTGTCTATCATTAAAAACAAAAAAGAATTAGCCACCAATAAATTGAGAGAAGATGCTCTTGATATTTTGGAAGCGGGACTTGAAGCTATTAATACAGAAAAAATATTGCGAAATAAAATTTCTCTCCAAAATGGAGAACTCTGCATTGGAGAAGGTAGATATCTTTGTGAGCATTATGAAAATATATTTTTTATTGGTATAGGTAAATGCGCTTTTGATGGAGCTCAAGTTATAGAAGATATATTGGGAGATAAATTAACAAACGGCATAGTTTTGGATGTTAAATCAGGTGTTTTAAAAAAAATAAAATCGTATGAAGGCACTCACCCTTACCCTTCCGAGCAAAATATGAATGCAACCAAAGAAATAATAGAGATGATAAAAGGGGTTACTGAAAGAGATTTGGTATTGGTTTTAATTTCCGGCGGAGGATCTTCTCTTTTATATATGCCCAACGATAAAAATTGTGAAAATACAGCAAAAATTACAAAAGAACTTACATTAAAAGGAGCACCGATTTATGAACTCAACACCGTCAGAAAACATTTATCAGAAGTCCAAGGTGGAGGTTTGGCCAAACTATGTTTCCCCGCCAATGTTGTCTCTCTTATTTTTTCAGATGTTTTAGGTAATGATATGGGTATGATAGCTTCTGGTCCTACTGTTTTTGATAATACTACTGTCGAAGATGCAAAAAAGATTTTAGACAAATATGGTCTTGAAGCTCAATGTTTGATGGAGACTCCTAAAGATTTAAAGTATTTTGAAAGAGTTACAAATATGTTGCTGATCACCAACCAAGATGCTTTAAAAGCTATGGAAGAAAAAGCTAAAAATTTGGGATATGACACAAAAATAGAAACTGACCATCTTTCAGGAGAGGCACAAGAAGTTGGTAAAATATTGGCAAAAAAAGAATTAAAACCAAAAACTTGCCTGCTTTTTGGAGGTGAGACTACGGTTGAAGTGAAGGGAGATGGAGTAGGCGGTAGAAATCAAGAAGTAGCTCTTTCGGCTCTTTCTGATTTGAAAGATGGCGTTGTTTTGGTTTCAGTCGCTTCAGATGGTTGGGATAATTCAGATGTAGCGGGTGCGATAGTTGACAAAGGAACTTTAGAAAAAGCTAATCTGGTTTCAAAAAATCCAGAAGATTATTTATCAAAAAATAATAGCTATAATTTTTTTAAACAAGTTGGTGGCGCGATATCAACAGGTCGGCTCGGGTCTAATGTCTCTGATTTGTTTATACTTATTATATAATTAATTTAAATGGAAGATAAAAATAAAAAATTTATACTTTGGTTTGATCAGGTCGGTATCGCTGATGTAGCTTCGGTCGGTGGCAAGAATGCATCTTTAGGTGAGATGTATACTACACTTGTGCCAAAAGGTATCAGGGTGCCAAATGGTTTTGTGATTACCGCTTATGCTTATCGTTATTTTATAGAGAAAGAAGGATTAACTTCTTTTATTAAAGAAACTTTAAAAGATTTAGATACTGAAGATATAAAAAATTTACAAAAAAAGGGCAAGGCAATTAGAGAAAAAATTATTGCCGCCAATGTCCCAGATGAAATAGAAAAAGAAATAGCCGAAGCTTATAAAAATCTCTCCAGTGCTTATAATATGGATGAAGCTGATACTGCAGTCCGTTCTAGTGCTACTGCCGAAGACTTGCCCGGAGCATCTTTTGCTGGTGAACATGAGACTTATCTCAATGTTGTCGGTGAAAAAAACATTTTAGAATCGGTAAAGATGGCGATGGCTTCTCTTTGGAATGACCGCGCAATTTCTTATAGAGTGGATAAAGGTTTTGATCATTTTGATGTGGCTCTTTCTGTTGGTGTGCAAAAAATGGTTCGTTCTGACAAAGGTTCATCGGGCGTGATGTTTACCATTGATACGGAGAGTGGTTTTAAAGATGTGGTTGAAATAGATGCTTCGTGGGGTTTGGGTGAAATGGTGGTGCAAGGTAAAGTGACACCAGATTCTTATTTGATTTTTAAACCAACTTTAAATCAAGGATTTAGATCTATTGTTAAAAAAAGCATTGGTTCAAAAGAAAACAAAATGATTTACACTTCGACAAGTTCAGTGCAAGTGCATGATGTTACAAAATCTGTCAAAGAAATAAAAGTTGCTCCAAAAGAGAGAAATATTTTTGTTTTGAATAATGAAGAAATTTTGACCTTATCACGTTGGGCGCTAGAGATTGAAAAACATTACACCGAAAAAGCTGGTAAAGAAATGCCGATGGATATGGAATGGGCCAAAGATGGCATAACGGGAGAACTTTTTATTGTTCAAGCAAGACCTGAAACAGTCCAGTCCGAAAAGAAGCACAACAGTATTACTGAATACAAACTTACAACTAAAGAAGAGCCCATCGTAGTAGGTATTGCTGTTGGTACTAAAATTGCTTCTGGTAAGGCGCATATTATTACTGATGTCAAAAAATTAAACGAATTTCAAAAAGGAGAAATTTTGGTGACTGAAATTACAGACCCAGATTGGGAACCAATTATGAAAATAGCCTCGGCTATTATTACTGAAAAAGGAGGCCGCACCTCTCATGCAGCGATTGTTTCTCGAGAACTTGGTATTCCAGCTGTGGTTGGCACCGGCGATGCTCTTTCTAAATTAAAAACGGGACAGATGATTACAGTTGATACTTCAAGTGGCACATCTGGTAATGTTTTTGATGGCAAATTGGAATGGCAAGAAGAAGTCCATGATATCACTTCCCTCCCAGATACAAAAACAAAAGTCTGTATGAATATCGGCTCTCCAGAAAGCGCTTTTATGAATTCATTTATTCCTAACAAAGGGGTTGGTTTGGCTCGTGAAGAATTTATAATTGCCTCTAGTATTAAAGTTCATCCAAATGCTCTTTTAAATTTTGAAAATATAAAATCAAAGGTCCTCAAAGATAAAATAGAAGAGGCTACTTTGGGTTATGAAAATAAAGTTGATTTTTATGTTGATAAACTTGCCGAAGGTATAGGCCAGATTTGCGCCGCTTTTTATCCAAATGACGTGATTGTTAGATTTAGTGATTTTAAAACCAATGAATACGCCACCTTACTTGGAGGTGAAGAATACGAACCAAAAGAAGAAAATCCAATGCTTGGTTGGCGAGGTGCTTCTCGTTATTATGATCCTAAATTTAAAGAAGCTTTTAAATTAGAATGTAGAGCTTTCAAAAAAGTGCGAGATGAATTTGGTCTCAAAAATATTGTTGCTCTAGTTCCATTTTGTCGCACTCCCGAAGAGGGTCAAAAAGTTTTAGATATTATGAAAGAAGAGGGATTGGAAAAAGGAGTTGATGGATTTAAAGTCTATGTAATGTGTGAAATACCAGCCAATGTTTTGCGGGCTGACGAATTTTTGGATATTTTTGATGGTTTTTCTATCGGCTCCAATGATTTAGCCCAACTAACTCTTGGTCTTGACCGAGACTCGGGAATTGTCGCTCATATTTCAAATGAAAACGACCCAGCTGTTAAAAATTTAGTTTCTCAAGCTATCGCCAAATGTCGCGAACGTGACAAATACATCGGCTTCTGTGGCCAAGCACCTTCCGACTATCCAGACTTCACCCGCTTTTTAGTATCCAATAACATTGAAGCCATCTCTCTCAACCCCGACTCCATTATACCTATGATTCTTGCGATTGCTGAAGAGGAGAATAAATTAAATAATTAAAATCACTAAAATTTTTACAATTCTAAAATGTAGCGATGCATCGCTATAAATAGGTTGTTAATTTTTGCTTGCGTCTGATTTTTGATGATTTATACTTATGTTATGAACATATTATATTTTTACAATGAAGAGTGGGAGAAGGATTATGTCCAAAAAGGTTTGGGTGAGCATTCGATAGATTTTTTTAAGTCTATTGAAGAAACTACTCCAGAAATATTAAATTCTACTGAAATTGTTTCTGTTTTTGTCAGCAATCCTCTCGGTAAAGAATTTTTGGATGCAATGCCAAACTTGAAACTGATCGCCACTCGTTCAACTGGTTTTGACCATATAGATATAGAAGTGGCTAAAGCCAAAGGTGTTGAGGTAGTCTCGGTCCCCTTTTATGGAGAAAATACAGTAGCAGAATTTGCTTTTGCTTTACTCCTTACTCTATCGCGTAAAACTTATGATGCTTATGACAGGATAGCGGAAACTGGCTCTTTTTCTCAAGAAGGTCTACGTGGTTTTGATTTAAAGGGCAAAACTATCGGTGTTATTGGCACTGGACACATTGGACTTAATATTATAGGTATGGCTAAAGGTTTTAATATGAATGTAATAGCTTTTGACCCTTTTCCTAAAGAAGAAAAAGCACAAGAACTTGGTTTTAGTTATGTATCTTTAGATGAACTTTTAGCTGGATCAGATATTATCACTATTCATGCTCCACACACAGACTCTACTCACCATATGATAAATACTGGAAATATAGAAAAGATTAAAAAAGGAGCATATCTTATAAATACAGCCAGAGGCGCAGTGATAGAGACTCAAGCAATAGTAGAAGCTCTTGAAAAAAACATATTATCTGGAGCGGGCCTTGATGTTTTAGAAGAAGAAGGTGATATGAAAGACGAAATAACTCTTCTGAATTCAAAACATCCTAAACTAGAAGAATTAAAAAATGTTCTCTCCAACCACTATCTGATAGACCATCCGCGAGTAATAGTTACTCCACATATTGCTTTTAATACTGATGAGGCAATTAAAAGAATTTTAGATACTACAGTTGATAATATAAACTCTTTTGTAAATGGAGAAATCAAAAATTCTGTGTTAAATAAAATATAATGTCTGTTATATCAAAAATAGAAGCAAGGGAAATATTGGATTCTCGCGGTAATCCAACTTTAGAGGTGGATACTTATATAGGAGACGATTATGGTAGGTTTTCTGTCCCCAGTGGCGCCTCTACTGGCAAATACGAAGCTTTAGAGAAAAGAGATGGAGACTTAGATCGCTTTGAAGGTAAAGGGGTTAAAGAATTAGCAGAGATGATAGAAAGGGAGATTGCTCCAGAGATAATAGGTAAAGATTTTAATCAAACGACTTTAGATAAATTTTTGATTGAAAAAGATGGGACGGAAAACAAATCAAATCTGGGAGCTAATAGTATTTTAGGTATTTCTGTATCTTTTGCTAAGGCAGAAGCTTGGCATTTGAGAGTGCCACTTTGGCAATACATTTCTTCTCTTTCTGGAAACAAAATTCACCTTTTGCCTACTCCAATGGTCAATATAATAAACGGTGGAGTTCATAGCAACAATGATTTAGATATTCAAGAATTTATGATTGTCCCTCTCAAAAAAGAAAGTTTTGCTGAAAAGTTAAGAGAGTGTAGCGAAGTTTTTCAAAATCTAAAAATAATACTACAAGAAAATTCCCTTTCCACAGCCGTTGGAGATGAAGGGGGGTTTGCTCCAAAAATAAAATCTCATAGACAAGCTTTGGAGTTTATAAAAAAAGCAATAGAGAGAAGTGGTTTTAAATTGGGGGAGGATTTTGGTATTGCCTTAGATACAGCCGCTTCAGAATTTTATAAGGACGGCAAATATATTTTGAAGTCTGAAAATAAAGAATTTACTATTTTTGAGCTTTTGGATTATTATCAAAAATTGATTGAAGACTTTTCTATTATCTCTATTGAAGATCCGTTTGACCAAGATGACTGGGAAGCACATATTTTATTTACAGAAAAGTTTGGATTACATCTTATGGTGGTTGGAGATGATTTGTTTGTTACTAATATAAAAAGATTAGAGGAAGGTATTAAAAAAGAATCTGCTAATAGTATTTTAGTTAAACTCAACCAAGTGGGGACCTTGACTGAAACTTTAGAAGTAATAAAAAGGGCTCAAATAAATGATTGGAAAACTATCATCTCTCATCGTTCGGGAGAGACAGAAGATACCACCATCAGTCATTTGGCTGTTGGTGTCTCTAGTCAATATATAAAAACAGGTTCTGTTTCTCGCGGTGAACGCACCACCAAATATAATGAACTTTTGAGGATTGAAGAAAGTTTGAAGGAGTAAAAAATATAAAGCAGTAGCACAAAATCCTGCGCAGGCAGGATATTTGTGTCTTTTGTGCGCGCACTAGGGGTCGAACCTAGGACCTTTCGAGTATCAGTCGAATGCTCTACCAGCTGAGCTATGCGCGCGCAAATTTTTAACGAACGAAGTGACTATAAAAATTCAGCGTGCTGATACGAAGTTATCAGTGCCAGAATTCTACTTTTAAAATATAGCAAAAAAAATAGAAATATAAAAGAGATGGCCCGCCTTGCGTTTTCGCAAAAGCGGACCGTGTTTGCCGATAACAATCATCGGCGGAATGATCGCAAGTCCCTCATGGGTCTTGGGATCATGTGGTGGCTGAATTCGTGTTTGTTCGTTGCTCGCTTGAAGCGTAGGGCTAAGTGTAGTAGCCCAGCTTTTCCAAGGAAGAAAATTGAGGAGAAGGAGGCGGGGCTTATCAATGCCTCATACCCACCTCTACCAAAATCGTAGCCACTTATGAATGCACAAATGGCTGAAATGATAATACAGCTGTCTCTGGCTATTTTCAGAAATCTATTCATGATTGATCTCCTCTTCTTCATCGATGCGTCGGAGCAATGGAACTCGCCTCATTGATGCGATCGATTATTTTTTGTCTGTTGCAATCCAGACAGATTTTCTTGTAGCCACGCCAGATGAAAAAACTTAACAAAGCAGTGAGATACCACATGGCGACGATAGTCATCAATGGTACCCACTCGTTGATGATGATGGACCAAAATTCAATGGTTAACCATAATATGGTAGATACCATTATTATGATCGATACCAAGCAAACGACTAAACAAAGCCGTTTTTGTTGTAGTGACATTTATCACCTCCGTCATTAATTATATCACAACCATAGAAAAAAGCAACCTGCTCACTTATGATAAATTTAAACACCAAAAAACTCCTTAAAATAAGGAGTTTTTTGTTCCCATTCCCCTCTCTTAAATTAAGAGAGGGGTTAGGGGTGAGTTATTTTTAGGTATTCTTTGTTTTGTTCCGTTCTTTTTTATTTGTCTTTCCAAATTGTCATGCGGTTTTAGGTATCCGCTAAACCATTATGTGTCCAATTGGAACACACAATAACGACTCGTTCACCCCACACCACTTTTTTAAAAAAGTGATGTGGGGATCTTCACCTTGAAATATTCCACGAACAGCTTCCGCTACCCGTGCCTTGTTACGACTTAGTCCTTGTTATTGAGTTTACCTTAGTCCCACTTACGTGAGCCTTTGGGTACTCCCAACTTCCCTGACTTGACGGGCGGTGAGTACAAGACTTGAGAACGTATTCACCGCGGTATAGCTGACCCGCGATTACTAGCGATTCCAACTTCATGAGGTCGAGTTTCAGCCCTCAATCCGAACTGGGGCCAC
>Ga0209542_10003631_pt1 | contig 32758 bp, 40 predicted proteins | sample RifCSPhighO2_01_FD_184028 | JGI IMG/M metagenome (GOLD analysis project Ga0209542, IMG submission 184028) | Soil microbial communities from Rifle, Colorado - Rifle CSP2_plank highO2_0.1 (SPAdes) (version 2) | ecosystem: Environmental > Terrestrial > Deep subsurface > Rock core/Sediment ... | reverse complement strand
CTCACGACATTTGTATCGGCATCGACCGTACTGGTATCCGTTCTTTTTCGTTAGGTGCGAACCGCATTTCGGGCAAATATTCGCCCTTTTTTAATCTGCATATTAAATATTTCATGTTTTAGCTTGTATGTACGCCACCGTATCACAAAATCAGCCTCTTAAAAGTTTCTTTAACTCAGCTTTAACATTGCTGTGCTCCTTTAGTTTCCAGGGGGAAAGGATTTTCCTCCTGCCTTTCTAACAGCACGGTAGCGCCTTTTTGGGATAAAAACAACCCTGCGGGGTTCACCCTCGTTCCTTCGGAGTCCGCCTTTCGCACAACCCCCTTCCTCGTTTTCATTAGGGAGTTGGTGGTATCGCTTCCGCTTTTTGATTCCGTGCCTTCGACTGGGGAGGAGTTCGTCCAAGCGCATGGACGCTCCTAGCGGAAACAGCCCGAGGCAAATGCAAATGCTTGCCCCAAGTGCCGTGAGTACACGGCACTCCTCCCACCCGTGCGCGCATGCCCGCTAAAGCGGCTCCCTAACCACTCAAGTGGTTGAAATCCCAATCACTGTAGTTTTCGTATGTAAGGGTCGAGTGCTTTTTTGAGGCGAATCATTGCATCAATCATTTTCTCCTGTACCTCTGGCCAACTTGTTTTGTCTTTGATTCCGCCCGGATAGTCAGGAGTCTTGATACGGCTGGCACGACGGTGATCCAATCGCTGCCAAACTAGTGGACCGCCAAATGCCGTCTCGATTTCCTTTTTCCGTGATTCTAATGTGTCGAATCTTGCCTTATTGAGTTCGTCAGAATCCGCTCCCTTGTCTAGATATAGTTCGCAAGCACCGTGGTCTTTAAAAATTGTAAAGTTGAGTGCCAGACCCGATTTCCCTCCACCTATACCAATCCAATGATCATACCGAGGATGAATGTTGTCAAACAGTCCTGTTTTTCCTTTCGCCCCTTCGAGTAATTGCTCCCAAAACTCCTTTCTGAGATAGTGCCGCTCCGCAAGTTTTCGCTTCTCCGACTCTCCTAACTTTTCTGTCTCTCGCGGACGAACTTCAATGGAAAATAAGGGGGCTGGCGGAGAATTATCGACTTTGACACCTCGAACTTTGATTAAATAAAAGGACACGTCTGGTGGCGTGTTTTCGTTGAGCCATTGGAATGTTTTGGCATGTTCGTCACGTGGATTTGCACTAATCCAGATTGCCGTTTTAGCTCCAACGACGCTCAAATATGTGAGCATTTTCCCTAAGTGATCGTGATCAGTTTTTTCGAGCTGATTCTCGATTACTACAATTCCATTTTCGTCCTCACCAACCAAATCAACATGAAAGTCACCTGCGGCGCGCTCTCGTTCAGTTATTTGTATTTCCAGACCAAGTTGCTCGTTAAGTGCATCGATGTTTCCCTCCATCCAAACCGTAAAACTCCTCGCTTCATGTTTCCAGATTTCCCGCACGTGGACATCTTTTAGTTTTCCTACTGTGTCTTTCATATCGACTTTTGAAGAAGTACGGATTTACGAGTAGATGAAATTGCAATCGGAGCCGATTCTCCTTTCAAAAACTCGTATTCAACTTTAGAGAACAAACTGCTCGGTATGTTTTTGAGTCGCTTTTGAACAACTTTGATTGCCGGCTCGGACTGGTCAATACCAATCCAGTTTCGATTGAGCGATTGCGCCGCGACAAGCGTAGTGCCGGAACCAGCGAAACAATCCAATACTAAATCACCTTCGTTTGAGGACGCCTCGACTATAAACTTTAGGAGGTCTATGTTTTTTTCGGTTGGATATTGCGGATATTGCGGGTCTTTGAACTCCCAAATGTCTTGCATCTTTTTACCATCCCTCTCATCGAGAAAAATTTTCTTGCGCGGTACGCCGTTCGATGACCATTCAATTAAGCCTTGCTTGTCCCATGCCTCCAAAATCGCCGGATCAGTCCGCCAGTGGCGGCCCTTTGGCGGCTTCATACCCTTCCATTCTTTGCTCGTGTTTCCATTGGAGGTTTCGCCCGGCGCGTGGAGGGGAATTGTCGTATAGCGTCGCCCGTCACCGTCGGTTTTCTTGAATAGTCGTTCCTTGTCCTCTGCAGTAAAGGGCATACTTGGATTATTCCAAGTCGGCGTCGCGGACTTCGAGTAAAAAAGTATCAAATCCTTTACGTTGCCATATGCCTTCCGGCTGAAATTCTTAGGATTGCACTTGATTCGTGTGATATCGTTTCGGAACATGTCCCGCCCGAACACTTCATCCATGATGAGTTTTACATAATGGCCGATTTTGTAGTCGATATGAAGATAAATCGAGCCGCGTTCAGAAAGAAGCTCGCGGAGGAAAATAAGCCGCTCACGCAAAAACTCCAAAAAGTCGGTGCCGATGAGCGTATCGCTATATGCGATAGCATCGCCATTGTTGCTACTTATAGTATTTGCTCGGTCGTCGCTTATTTTAAAGTGCCCGTTTGTCGCAAATGGCGGGTCGATGTAGACCAGATCAATTTTGCCCACATAATCATCGAGTAATGCTTTTAGTGCAGACAGGTTATCGGCATGAATGAGTTTGTTTCTTGCTCCCTCGCCGAATACAACGTGCAAGTCCGCGCTCGCCGTGTTTTCGAGGATGTCCCACTCAGATTTTTTATTGTCGTAAATAATCTTCATAGCGCTAGACTTGATAGAGGAACTCGCGTAATACAAGCGCGCTCATAATGTTCTCGTCTTTGAGCCGGCCGGTAATATCCTTGAACATTTTATTTTTGCCCTCGATATACAGAACACCGTCAAGAATCGCGACGGTAATTGCCTTGACTCCTCGTGCTTTGACGGTCGCGATAGCATCGTTGAATTGTGCGTTTTGATGACCTCCAAAGTCGGTCAAGAACTTCGCTTCTCCGATGATGTACTTTCCGTTGAACCGACCGATGAAGTCGAGTCCTTTGTTGTGCTTATAGTTGAGATGCTCCCGCGCGAACGCCATCATTTCTGCATCACTCCCATCCAATACGGCGTTTCCTTTTGCCTGCAAAAACGCTTCGAGCTTCAATGGATCGACGCCCAGAGATTTATTTCTTAACCAACGCTTGAACAGAGGACCAATCTGTCGGTTTGTTTCTTTCGGTTCGGAGGAGCGTGCAAAAATCTCATCAAGCCCCATCTCGTACAAGCGGCCAGCGAGACGATCGGCGGTCGCTGGATTGCGCTGCAATGCGCTTTTGTCTCGCTTTAGGTACGCGACATAAGAATCTTTTATCGGAAACAGGTCAAGCTTGATCAGATTTTCAAGAAGCGCGACGTTGTCGCGGTTTTTGAATGCCTTTTCAACCTCTTTCCAAAGACCGTTGTTAATGTCGCGTATCCCTTCGGGAATGGTCGGGTAAACGTGGAATAGATCGTCCAAGTAACTACGTTGGCTCGCGTACTCAATGCTCATTTCTGTCCACGGATTCAGCTTCTTTCTCATGTTCAAAGTATACCCTAAACACCCGAGCCCTGCCGCTCCATGCATTCACCCCCCCCGCGAATCCGCCGGAAGGCAAAAGAGAAATGCGCGGACAGGGCTCGGGGCGAGCGCCGAGTCAGCGAGGCGCGAGAGGTCATCGGGCGTGGTTGTGGGTAAAATAGGTTCGAGCTTGGTAGTATAGAGTCACCACAGTAGAGATTAAACCCACGCCTTGCTCGTTGTTTTTGAATGGGCCATACATTATGAACTTAGCTGATAATCCTCGGCACTCCGAATTGAAAGAATTATAGCATACCTATGTCAGAAAGTTATACACATGATGTCCACATTTAAGACATATTGTGATATAGTGTCTGTATGAGCACAAAATACGCATCGCTTATAAAGAGTTTGCGAATTCAAAGGGGGTTCTCCCAGGCAATTGTCGCTGAAAAACTGATTTTGTCCCGTCAATCCTATATGGCAATTGAGCGAGGCACCCGAGAATTAAGCCTACCGGAAGCAGAGAGAGTTTGTGATTTATATGGGATTTCTATAGAAGAACTATTGAGCGCCGCGATTCCGCAGTATGTGAAATATAAACAGATGGTCCTCGCCTTCCTCCAAGCATCGGTATCCGAACGAGACGGGCGAGTGCCTAAGACGAAACTTGCAAAACTCTTGTATCTTGCCGACTTTGCCTGGTACTACCAAAAAATGGAGAGTATGAGCGGTATGCAATATCTCCGTCGTGCGTACGGGCCTGTTCCTGACCCGTACTTCCGCGCGCTTGCAGAATTAGAAGAGGATGGAAAAATCACAATCGATCGTAAGGATGATGCTCTTCTCGTTCGTCTTGGTGCAGGTACGATGAAACAAAAACTTGATTGTCTTGATGCCGAAGAAAAAGTGCTCATAAAGAAAATCTCGGAAAAGTGGAAAGGCAAGCGTACACAGGAGATCATGAACTTCACGCACGAACAACTCCCTTACAAGCTTTGTGCTCCGGACGAGGTTATTCCGTACGAGCTCATCACTCAGGAAGACCCCGACCATGTCTACTAGTGTGGTGACCTCACGGGGAATCGGACCCCGGTTCCATCCTTGAGAAGGATGTGTCCTAGCCGCTAGACGATGAGGCCGTGACTGTTTTATAACAAAAAAAGAGAGGGGAGGGAAGTATAAAAAGACGGGTAGCCGTAACTACCCGCGCGGTGCGCAAAGACCGATTTATTTATTGAGGTCGCCGTCCTGCCGAGCATTTCTTTCAGCATCGCTTCGCATTCGTGCCGCTCCTTCCTTACCGAACATCTTCTCCAACTCCGTCGGCTTTGATGCAGGCGGCTTATTTTCTTTGAGAAACTTGGGATGTTTCTCCACGAATGCCTTTCGCGACACCGCAGCCTTTTCCAAGGCCGCCTGTAAATCCGGCTGCATGTTCTTGTCCATAGGTACTCTCTCCGTAGGATTGGACATAGCTGAAGTATGACAAAGGCAGTTTGAACGTCAATAGACACTACTGCATAAAGCAAAATCGGCGCCGTGGCGCCGATTCGGAGGAAGACTTGATTCAGACGGCGAGTGCGCGGCTGACTGCACGGTAGTTTGGTAGTTCGCGGACTACCGAACGTACCCTTGTTGTCTCCGCAACCAATTTGATCAGATAGAGGGCAAGTTTTCGGGCGCTCGTCGGACTACCGATTCGCCCGATGAACATTACCGCAGTTCCCCCCACACCGGACCGAACACTGATGTGCCCGGATACGCACATCTTGTTCAGCACCATGATTTCTTCGCGTTGGCGCGGCGAAATGTCTTGCCGTATCCACACGCCGACCGCAGTCGCTCTGTTTGTTTCAACGCGTGCAGGATAAACCGCTATGCCCTCAAAATATTTTTTCATTTCCAACTCCTTGTCCGATGTTATAGGTGGAGATGCTTGGCCGATGCCGACAGACATGTAAAGAACACACGCACAGGAACACAGCTATTAATACTATAGCACAAAATTATGAGAGTAGCGAATCCACGACCGCTTTCACCCCAGTTAGACGGACTCGCGGACTCGTGTCTAACGGGGCAGGCATCGCCGCCTAGGTCAGCAACTCATTAACCACGGCCTTGACATCGGAACCGTCTGCGCGACCACGAAGCTCTTTCATCAGTGCGCCGGTAAATTTACCGGCGTCTGCCTTGGTTGATACGCCGAGTTCGGCCATCTTTGCCTTGGCGATAGCCATAATATCTTCACGGTTCATCATTGAAGGGAGGTACGACTCTATAATAGCGAGCTCAAGCTTCTCGGGCTCGGCAAGGTCGTTGCGGGACGCCTTTTCAAATTGCCCTATGGAGTCCTTGCGCTGGTTGCTCGCGCGCTTCAACACCGTGATTGCCTCATCGTCGTTGAGGTATTCGTCCGGTTTTCTCTTTTTCGCCACAACTTCGTTCGTCATCGCAGTCACAAGCGACCGGAGTGTCCGGAGCCGGACCTCGTCGTGCGCGCGGAGTGCTTCGGGAATAGATTTCTTCAGCGTTTCGTGGATAGCCATATGCGCGGTATTATATCAGATATGAGTCTCTTCACTATTGCTCTCATTGTGCTTGGCCTACTCTTCGTACAGGGCATCGGGCTGTATTTCATATTCCGCCGCCGTGAGGCCCCGGTAGAGGAGGGAAGCGGCATGGTATTGCTCCAACAGCAGATGCAGGAGCTCGCGCGCACGCTGGACGCGCGCGTTTCAGAGTCGTCAAAGCAGATGCAGGAGCATGCTCACCGGCAGTTCACGGAGTCCTCTCGGCTCATTAAAGAGATTACGCAGGAAGTGACCTCGGTGAAGGAAATCGGCCGGCAAACCCAGAGCTTTGCCGAACAACTTCAGTCGCTCCAAGACCTGCTGAAGAACCCAAAGCAACGCGGCATCTTGGGCGAGTATTACTTGGAGACCGTGCTCAAGAACGTACTCCCGCCCGGTATGTACCAGATCCAGTACCCGTTCAAGAACGGCGAGATAGTAGATGCCGCCGTCTTCGTGAACGATAAAATCGTCCCGATTGACTCCAAATTCTCGCTTGATAACTACAATCGTTTCGTGAGTACGCAGGTGGGGAGTGCCGAGCGCGCGACTGCCGAGAAGGCATTTGTGAATGACCTCAAGATGCGCATCACCGAGACGGCGAAGTACATTCGCCCCGAAGAGGACACGATGGACTTCGCGTTTATGTTCATCCCCTCCGAGGGCATCTACTATGACCTGCTCACGAACCAAGTCGGCGGCGGGGAAGAGGAGAACCTCATTCAGCGCGCATCAAGCAAACATAAAGTCATTATTGTCTCACCGACTTCTTTCTTGGCTTACTTACAAACAGTGATGCAGGGGCTCAAAGCGCTCCAGATAGAGAAGAAGGCAGTAGAGATACAGCAGAGGGTAGGGGAGCTCGGGAAGCATATTGGGACGTGGCAAGAGTTCTACCGCAAGCTCGGAGTCTCGCTCGGCACAAGTATTTCGCATTACAATGCGGGCTACAAAGAGCTCGGCAAGATAGACAAAGATGTGTACCGCATCGCCGAGTCCAAAATCGGTATCGAACCCGAGTTATTAGACAAACCCACGACCGAGGAGTAGCGCTACTAGGTCTTTTTGATACAATAGCGGCTTGTTCTTTTTGATTTGGAAAGGAGGCAGAGATGCCCAGCAAAGTGTTGCCGGACGCACAGGCATTCGCCGTTTTCAGCGAGCGACTTAAACGGCGCGGATTCAGGAAACTCTCCCGCACGGAATTCAACAAAGACTTCGAGCGGCTGGAGCTCATCGCTCCATCGTCGCGCGAGGGGAGGGAAGTTGGCTTCGTCTTTCATGCGAATGGCCTTGCCGTATTCGTGTGGACGACCTTTCTGGCTCAAGAAAGCAGAGCGAGGGACAAGGATGCGGGATGGGTCCTCATTAAAGAAGGCGACGAGGTGAAGTATTTCTCGCATCCTCTGCATCGCACGAAAGATTTTCTCCACAATCTGCTCGGATATGCGCGCCTCGCACAGCTACGAGTCGTCAACCGGCCGAATTGTCCGGAGTGCTACGCACGAATGGACATTGTGCGCGGGAAAGGGCTCAAGGCGCGGTATTGGAAGTGCGATATACCATGGGAGCACAAAAGGGCGGTATCGCTTCCGTGGGACTACGGACTTCCACAAGCGGCATTGGACTTCCTCCGCCTCCCTCGCAAGCGGCGCGCGCAGTATCGCGCCAAGCTCCGCGCGGAGGGCAAAGAGCCCGGCGTAGCACTCCGGCACCGGAAGGGCTGGAAGGTCGGGCGACCCGAGAATCTCGTGCCGATGAAATAATGGGCAATTTTAGAGGCGGACTTCGGTCCGCCTTGTTTTTTATATAGGATAATGTTACATTAGAGGGACTATGGAAGTGGCCGTAATCAAGACCGGCGGGAAGCAGTATGTCGTTGCTAAGGGCGACACGATTTCTATCGAGAAATTGCCCGCGGATTTGAAGAAGGGTGACACAGTTGTCTTTAACGAGGTGCTTCTCGTAGACAACGGCTCGGACACGACCATCGGCGCGCCGGTTATCAAAGGCGCGGAGGTCAAGGGCACCGTCGTCCTCGCCGGGCTCGGGAAGAAGGTTGAGGTGGTGAAGTACAAGCCAAAGAGCCGCTACTATAAGCGCAAGGGTCACCGCCAGCCGCTCCTCAAGGTCAAGATAGATTCTATTCAATAAACGTCTCACATAATGCAAATAGGTAGATGGAATCACCAATCATCTGGCGGCAGTTCTTCGCGTAGCGGCGGTTCACACCGGCCGTATTCGCCGCGCCCCCATGAGAAAAGCGCAGACGCTTTCTCACGGGGCAAGCCGGCATACCGAGGTGGCAAGGGTTATGGCGGCAGGCCGAGCTTCGGCGGCCGTGGGCGCGCTCCTGCGCGCCGCGGGGGCTTCGGCTCCTTCGGCGAGACCGAAGCCGAGATAGCGAAGTTTATGAATAAGACGGTCGTTACGACCTCGGAGCCAGTGTTCGTCGCCGAGCACACGTTCGCCGACTTTGATATTAATCCGCACTTGAAGAAAAACGTCCTCGCGCGCAAATATGAATCGCCGACGCCCATCCAGGACAAGGCCATCCCGCACGCCCTACTCGGCCAAGACGTCGTCGGTCTCGCCGAGACCGGGACAGGGAAGACGGCGGCATTCCTCATCCCGCTCATTGATAAGGTGATGAAGCAGAAGGGCGAACGCGTGCTTATCATGGCGCCCACTCGCGAGCTCGCCGTGCAGATAGAGAAGGAACTCGCGGGCTTCGCGCGGGGCTTGGGCTTTCGCGGGATGGTCGCGGTCGGCGGCGCCAACATCGGCCCGCAGATTTCCCAGTTGAAACACGACCCGGCGTTTGTCATCGGCACTCCCGGACGCCTGAAGGACTTGATGGAACGTAAAGCGCTCATCCTCACCGGCTTCGGCACTGTCGTCTTGGACGAGGCTGACCGTATGTTGGACATGGGCTTCATTGACGATATGCGCATGATTCTCTCCAAGATGCGTAAGGAGCGCCATACGCTCTTCTTCTCGGCGACGATGGGGAAGGATATTGAACGGCTCATCGGCGACTTCCTCACGAGCCCGGTCATTATTTCAGTAAAGAGACGCGACACGCCCAGTAGCGTGGACCAAGACGTTGTCCGCATCCCGCGCGGGAAGGATAAGTTTGACGTGCTCGCCGAGCTTCTCCAGGACCGCGAGTTCAGCCGCGTGCTCGTCTTCGGCCGCACCAAGTATGGCGTAGAGAAGCTCGCCAAGGCGCTCTCGCGCAAGCATATCCACGCCGAGAGCATCCACGGCAATAAGACGCAGGGAGCGCGCCAGAGGGCTCTGGAGGCCTTTAAGACGGGCAGGGTGACGGTGCTCGTGGCGACCGATGTCGCCGCGCGCGGCCTGGATATCCCCGCCGTCTCCCACGTCATCAACTACGACCTGCCCTCCACCTACGAGGACTACATCCACCGCATCGGCCGCACCGGCCGCGCTTCTCTCAAGGGCCGCGCCCTTACGTTTGTTCAAGGAAGATAGGCCTTCGTCCAAGGCCGTTAATCGTCCGCGCGAGCATATGCTATGCTCGTTAGACGATGCGACCGCGTAACGCCATCTTTATCGGGAATTTTTTCTTTTCCCTCTTCATTGGTCTCATCACCTATATTCTGCTCCCGTACATCTCTACCTTTATGCCGGAGGCATACGCAGGGCTCGTCATAACCTGTGGAGCGCTCGTGGCGGTCATCCTCTTTCCTTTTCTCCCGCGGTTTGTCCATCGTTATGGCGCACAGCGCACCGTACTCGTGTTCGCGATTCTTGAGATGTTCGCTCTTGGGGCTCTCGCTGCGGCACCCGGCCCATTCACTGCGATACTCATCGTCGCCGCGGCTGTCATGTTACAGCCGCTCATCGCGTATGAGCTGGATATCCTCCTTGAGACGACGGTCGTTGAAGAGAATACGACAGGCCGCGTGCGCGCCATCTTCCTTACCGCATGGAATATAGCCGCCCTCGCCGCGCCGCTACTCGTCGGGGCGTTGCTCGCGCGCTCAGACGCATACGAACACGTCTTTCTTGCCGCGGCCATTGCGCTCGCACCGTTCATTGTTCTCTTAACCGTACGCAAGCTTCCGAGAGGCATTCCGCCAAAGATTTCTAGCCTGCGCAACACCCTTGTCCGCATTATGCGGGACAGAGACCTCGCCGCGGTAACGTTCGGACATTTCCTCCTGTATCTCTTTTTCGTATGGGCGCCGTTTTATACGCCGATGTACTTGCACATAGAGCTTGGCATTCCGTGGAGCGAACTCGGCTGGGTGTTCTCGCTCATGTTGTTGCCGTATATATTCGTGCAATATCCTGCCGGCGTGCTCGCCGACCGCGTGTTGGGCGATAAAGAGTTGATGGTCGCGGGATTTATTCTCGCGGGCGCCTCGTTCGCTACCATCGGCTTCTTCACCGTATCAACGCCGCTCCTGGTGATTGTTGCGGCGCTCTTTGTATCGCGCATCGGCGCGGCCCTTGTAGAGGGGATGACCGAGGGACACTTCTTCCGCCGTATGTCAGAAAAGGATGTGAACGCAATCAGCGTCTTCCGCGGCATCTGGCCGTTTACGGAATTTGTGGCGCCTCTTATTGCTAGTGCGATTCTCATATTCGGCGATTTCGAGATGTTCTTCATTCTTACCGGAGGATTCATCGCCGTCGCTGGCGTCGTCTCCGCCCTCCTCATCAAGGACTTCCGCTAAAGCCCGATTTCGGTGCTCAAGGCTAGGTTTCTTTGCGATTGGTGAGCGCGGCGCGGAGGGTCTCGGCGTCGGAGTATTCCAATTCGGAGCCAGCTACAAAATGACTATATGTGATAGAATATGCTTATGCAATTAGAAGACATACGAACAAAGGCAGTGCCAATTCTTAAACGTCGCGCGGTGAGGCGCGCTAGCATCTTCGGTTCGACTGCCCGCCGAGAATCATCGGCTCGTGATATTGATATGCTCGTTGAAATGACTCGCCCCTACGGACTTTTCTCGTTTCTCTCGCTCAAACACGACCTCGAAGACGCACTAGGGACAAAGGTTGATCTTATTGAATACTCTTCAATAAAACCGGCATTACGCGAGCGCATTCTTCAGGACGAAGTTGCTATCTTATGACAGCACCACGAGACGACAAAGTGTTTCTTGAAGATATTCTGACTGCGATCACAAATATAGAAAAGTACATAGCAGACCTATCGCTCGAAACGTTTCGTTTAGATGCTAAAACACAAGATGCCGTGGTCCGGAATCTTGAAATAATTGGCGAGGCAGCGAAGCGAATCTCGGGTTCAATGCGGCACGCATATCCAGATATAGAGTGGAAGCCGGCCGCGGCCATGCGCGACTTTCTTATTCACGAGTATCCCGATGTAGATGTTGAAGCAGTCTGGGACACCATCAAAACTGACTTGCCGGCGTTCAAAACGGGTATCACGCGCTGCTTGAGCGAAGCGCTTGGTAAAACACAATAATTCTCATCAGAACTGGCCGTACCGGCCATGACCTCTCTCAATGGCCGCACTCTCAACTTCGTCCAGGGGCGTTAAATTATGGTACAGTTTATTCATGAATACTCATTCACCAATTTTTAAAGGTGCCGTGATTGGTCTTATTGTAGGTCTAGTCTTCACCGGCTTTCTGTATAGTCCCTCGCTAGCCATGGTGGGTGCTTTATTTGGAGCATTCCCATCTGCGGCGGTTTTGGGATTCTTCACACTTATTTTTGGTTTATCCGTTAACTGGATGGATTCTAGTGTCCCAGTTTTCTTCACACCAATTCTCTATACAGTAGCAGGTTCATTCTTTGGATGGTTCGTAAATTGGTTAACTAAAAAATCTTAGGTTTCTTTGCGGTTCGTGAGCGCGGCGCGGAGGGTCTCAGCGTCGGAGTATTCCAGATGATGTGAATGTCTCAATTTTAGTCCTATAGGACAGAAATTGATACAACTGCATTAGGAAAAAGAAAAACCGACGATATGGTTATGTCGGTTTTGGTATGTGCGCACTCATATATTGGGTCTCCTTTTTCAATTGCCTACGGCCTACTTACTTATTTGTTTGAGAATAATTTGTCGGCAAGAGCTTGTTTTGCCTTGTCCGTCAAATCACTTTGTTTCAGCATCTCTTTCACTTGATACAGGTTGGCGATGAGCCGAGTGCCACCCTTGTCCTTCTTCTTGTGCATCCCTTGCGCGTGTGCGATGTTGATCAATTCTTGCACAAGGTCAGGCCAGAGAAGCAACAATTTTCGCGATTCGCGCCGGAAAGTATCGGGAGACGAAGTTTCTCGGAGAATGCCGAGCCTCTTCTCCTTCTCTTTTGCCGGTTTGGCGCGTTGAGCGGCTTCCATCTCTGCTCGCAACTGAATCTCTGCTCGCGATTCATATACTTGCTTTTCTGATGCGATTCCCGCATCGCGGAGTGCATCTTGCAACGTTCCCATCAGAGGTTCTCCTTTTAGAAAGTAGCACCAATGTGCTACCAGATATATTCAAGCATGCGTGCGTAAAAATGTCAAATCATTCAGATGTAAAAACCTCCAAAGAAATCGTGAGTGAAAACAACCTTATCTCTGTACAAAATGTCTTCGTGCCCTAAGAATTTTGCGATATCTCCATTCCATGTGACCTGATACCTCCAATCGCCGTCTTCATATTTTGAAGGACCTCGCGGTTGGAATTCTTTTTGTTTTTCGCCCGCGGACATGGCTTTCTTCAGAAAACTGAACGTTTGATGCGTAAATTCTTCGTTACCATGGTATTCCTTTTCCATACCGCCCCCGTAATATGAGGACCAGATCAGCTCATTTTTATACCATACTGTTTCTCGCCCCCATGACTGGAAGTGTCCTCCGTAGCTGTCTTTATAATAGAGATCGCCGTCCCGATGTTCCAATTCGTGGAAACCAACTTCGCTTGGTCTAATCTCTGCTCCGCCGCCGGCGTAAGTCTTTAGCGAAGCTTCACCGATGAAGCTATTTAATTTCACAATAAATTCTTTGTCCATATCTGAAAGTATACCAAAGTAATCAAGTCTCTTTGCGGTTAGTGAGCGCGGCGCGGAGAGTCTCGGCGTCGGAGTATTCAAGCTCACTACCGGTGGCGAGGCCGCGACCGAGCATTGAAATCTTCAAGTGGTCACGGTAGGGAGCGAGGAGAGAGCGCACGCGGTCGGTGGTGTGCTCTCCCTCGCTCGTCGCCGAGAGCGCGAGAACGACTTCTTGTCCGCCGGAGGCGGACCCGCCTCCGGCGGGTAAACCTTTTTGCAGATGTTTTTCAACCCTCCGCACGAGTTCCTTCTCTCGGAAGGCCCCCTTGCCGGTGAGCGTCAGCACGCCGCCGAGGACGAAGTAGCGGCCGCGGTAGGTGCCTGCACGCTCCACTGCAGAGAGGTCTTGGTCTTTTTCTACTATCATTAAAAGCGAGTCATCGCGCATTTTATCCGAACAATAATTACAAACAGTTGCGGCGCTTCCGCCGTTATAAAAGCGCAAGCACTCGGAGCACCGATGAACATCTTTGCCCAGCGTTGCGACGAGCTCGGCGAGCCTCGCGCGCTCCTCGGCGGGCTCGGCGAGGAGATAATAGACGAATCGCTTGCCCTGCCGCGGCCCGATGCCGGGGAAGCGGGCGAGCGCGCGAGCCAATTCTTCAATGTGGTCCATTAAAATTCTGCGGCGAGTTCGCCGTAGCCCGACTTATCTACCGACTGGAAGGTCGCGCGCTTCTCGTCAAAGTAGAGCTCGGTTTTTCCGGTCGGACCGTTCCTGTGCTTCTCTATAAGAATCTCTGCGATGTTCGGCCGGTCGCTCTCGGGATTCCTTTTATCCTCGCGGTGGATGAACATTACGACGTCTGCGTCTTGTTCTATGGAGCCCGAATCGCGCAGGTCGGAGAGACGGGGCTTGCCGCCGCGCTGTTCTACCGCGCGGCTAAGCTGGGAGAGCGCGATGACGGGGACCTTGAGCTCGCGCGCGAGATTTTTCAGGGAACGCGAAATCTCGGTCACTTGTTGGACGAGCGAATCAGAACTCTTGGTTGACGTTGGCGCCATGAGTTGGAGATAGTCCACGATAATGAGTCCGATGCCGCGGTCGCGCTTGAGCCGTCTCGCGACCGCCCTCATCGCGAGGATATTGTTGCCCGGCTTGTCGTCAATGAAGATGGGCGCCTTGGAGAGCGATTCAAGCGCGTCGCGGATGCGATTGAAGTCCTCTTCTTCTTTCACCGCTCCGGTGCGCAGTTTCCATGAGTTGACGAACGACTCCGCCGCGAGCATGCGGTCAATCAGTTGTTCCGAGCTCATCTCAAGCGAGAAGATACCGACGGGGACGCCGTGGCGCACCGCGGCGTTCCGGGCAATATCCAAGGCAAGCGACGTCTTACCTATTGAAGGTCGCGCGGCAATAATAATAAGGTCAGAAGGGTGGAAGCCCGAGAGCAGGTCGTCAAGGGCAGGGAAGCCAGACGGCACACCGCGGATGCCGCTCTCCTTCTTAGAGAGCGCTTCAATGCGGTCCCACGCCTCGTGAATCTTATCGCCGATGGCGGTGAACGTATGCGCGGCAGAAGCGTCGCCGATAGCGTAGATGCTCTTTTCGGCTTCGTCCAGCACTTCCATCGTGTCGCGTGCCTCGTCGTAGGCCAGCTCGCCGATGCTGAATGCGGCGTCAATCAAGGAGCGCATCAACGACTTGCGCGAGACGAGGTCGGCGTAGTGGGAGAAGTTGCCTGGCGCCGGCGCCGACCCGGCGAGCTCCGCGAGATAGCTCCTGCCGCCGCTACGTTCCAGGAGCCCCTGGTCCTGCATTCTTTGCGAAAGAGTCAAAAGGTCTATCGGCTCGCCGCGCTCGGCGAGTTCGCGCATCACGCCGAATATGAGCCGATGCTTCTCTGCATAAAAGGACTCCGGACGGATGAGGTCTAAGACATCATGGATGGCGTCAGGCTTGAGGAGGAGGGCGCCCAGGAGAGCACGCTCGGACTCAAGGGATTGGGGCGGGATTCTATCGGTAGCAGCCATTCCACCGAGTTTACCACTACAAACGTTTCGTCAACACTGGCCCGGAGGGTCCGTCGTCCACATGATATCCACTCTTCTCAATATCGTCTCGGATGCGGTCAGCCTCGCGAAAATCCTTGGAGGCGCGCGCCGCCTCCCTGCGAACGAGCAGGTCTCTCACTTCGGAGGGCACCTCGTCTTCTGTAAGCTCTCCCACCGACGACGGGTCAACGATGGAGAGGCCGAGATGCGCGTCGGCGTCTTCTAGGAGCCCCCACTTCTCTTCAGGCGTGTATTCTTCGCTCTTCAGAGAATCCCAGAGGATGCCGAGCGCCTGCGGGGTCGCGAGGTCGTCCCGTAGTGCGGCGAGCAGGCGGACGCGCGCTTCGGAGGGCTCGCTTTTACGCCCCGATTCTGCGGCGATGTCGCGCGACATTCTCCACAGCCGTTCAAGCGCGCTTGCGGCGCCTGCGAGCGCGTCCCACGAGAAGGAGAGGGGAGTGCGATAGTGCGCTTGCAGATAGAAATAACGGAGCGCGAGCGGGTGGAATCCTTTGGCGACCACATCAGAGAGACATACGATGTTCCCGAGCGACTTTGACGCCTTCTCGCCGCCGGTGGTGAGGAAGGCATTGTGGAGCCAATAATGCACGAAGGTGCGTCCGCTCGCCGCTTCTGACTGCGCGATTTCGTTGTTGTGATGCACGGCAATGTGGTCCTCGCCGCCGGTGTGGATATCAATCTCTTGGCCCAGGAGCGAACGCGACATCGCAGAACACTCAATGTGCCAGCCCGGGAAGCCAAGGCCCCATGGGCTCTGCCATCCGAGTTTGTAGTCTGGTTTCCAGAGCACGAAGTCGGCCGGATGACGTTTTTCTCTATGCATCTGCACGCGCGCGCTCTTCTGTTGGGCACTCACATCAATCCCGCCGAGCTCGCCATAGCGAGGGAAGCGCGAAGTGTCAAAATAGACTCCTTCGCTGGTTTGATACGCGTACCCCTTTTGTTCAAGCGTTTTGATAAGCGCGATTTGTTCTGGGATATAGTCGCTCGCGCGGGGGAAATGCACCTCCTTCGTATCTACGTGTAGCTCCTCTAAGTCGTCCAGAAAGAGTGCGGTGTATCGGTCGGCGAGCACGTGCATATTCTCAAGCGTGAGCTTCATACCCTCGCGCTTCAGCCCTTTTGTCATCTTGTCCTCACCCTCGTCGCCGTCCGACACCAAGTGTCCGAAGTCGGTGATATTAATAACGCGGCGTACGCGATAGCCGCCCGCGGCAAGCACGCGGGCGAGCGTATCGGAGAAGACATACGCGCGCAAGTTGCCGATATGCGCGGGACCATAGACCGTCGGTCCGCACGAATAGAGCAGAACGATTCCCGGCCTTTGCGGCACAAAAAGCTCTTTCTCGCCCGAGAGCGTGTTTGTGAGGAATATTCGCGCGGCCCGATGACGCGGCTGATTCTTTCGTTTCCCGAATATGCTCGCGAGAAGACCCATACGTCAGATCCACCGTTTCCTCGCGACGAAGAGCGTCAGTAACAAAGCTACGGCAAACATGATCCCGAGGATTATCCAAAATCCATTCGGCGTATCGACAAACGGCATATCCGTGGCTTTCATCGCGAATATCTTGGCGATAAGCGCGAGGGGCAGAAAGATGAAGCTGACCACCGTAAGTATCTTGATAATTTCGTTCTGCTTCGCGGACAATAACGCATTGTTGGTCTCGCGCATTTCGGTGGCGATAGCCCGATGCGTCTTCACGACCCGCGCGACATGCGCGCGCTCCGCGAGCATGCGGAGCGCGCGTTTAGCGAACGACGGGCCGAAGAAGCCGGTGTGGTCAAGCGCGTCAAGGAAGTTCCGCAAGACCTCTTCCTGATTCGCGAGGGCGGATTCCATATGGAGGAATTCGCGGCTGATGTTAGAGATTGAGCGTACGGTCGTCCGCTCATGGCCGTCAAACATGTCTTTCTCAACACGTGCGAGGTTGCCGGCGACATGGTTCGTATGGTCGCGCATCGCAGTGTAGAGATGCACGAAGAGGATTTCAAGCAACGTGTCGGTGGCAATAGGAACCTTCCCTGTGACAAGCTGTTGCGCTTCAAGGAGCTTCTTGAGGTGGTGCAGAGGAGCGACAACTTCGTAGCGCACGGTCAGAATAAAGTCCTTGCCGACGACAAAATCAACCTCTTGGCTCTTCGTCTCGCCGTCTCCCACGCCCTGGGTGGGGAAGTGGAGGACGAGAAGCACCATCCCGTCGTCGGTGATTGTAGTCGGCACAGGGGTCGGCGCCAGCATCTCTCGTTCTATCCGTTCGTTGACAGAGAATTCCCGCGCGACCTGCCGAATCTCGTTCTCAGTCGGTTGTTCAAGGTCAACCCAAACCCCGCCTTCGTACTCATGCCGAAATATCATGCTTCTAGAATACCATGCGTATGCTACACTGGAGGCACTATGGACTCTGGAGAACCATATCGTCGGGGACGCACCATTATCGCGCGCGGCGTTTCGTTCGCTCTCGTCGCCGCAGTCGCGTTTGGCGCCGGACTCGCTGTCGCCGACGGAGGTTCTTCTGCGTCGGTAGCCGCGCGCATCCCGCTCATCGGCGACGGTCTTGACGCGACGCCGAGCCAGAATGCCGACCTCACCGATTTTTGGAAAGCGTGGAATGCGCTTGAGACGCACTACATTACTACGCACGCATCTTCAACGGTGCCTTCGGATAAAGAGCGTGTCTACGGCGCGATAGAAGGCCTCGTCGCTTCGTATGACGACCCCTACACCGTCTTTTTCCCGCCCAAAGAAGCGAAACAATTCGCCGAGACCATTTCGGGGAGCTTCGGAGGGGTCGGTATGGAGATTGACGTGAAGGACGACATATTGACCGTTATCGCGCCCCTGAAGGGTACGCCAGCGGAGGCGGCCGGCATCAAGGCGGGCGACCAGATCGCCGCCATAGACGGGAAGTCAACCGACGGTCTCTCGACCGACAAGGCCGTGAGCAAAATTCGCGGTCCGCTCGGCACGACGGTGGAGCTCACGATTATTCGCGACGGGAAATCGCTGGATGTGAAGATTGTCCGCGATACGATCCAAGTCCCCGAGACCGAAGACGGTCTTGATTCGGAGAGCGGCGTGTACCACATTGCGCTCTACGAGTTCACCTCCAGTTCGGTCAATCTTTTTAACCAAGCATTCGCGCGGTTTAAGAAGTCGGACTCGCGGAAACTGGTCATTGACCTGCGCGGCAACCCGGGCGGGTATCTGGAGGCGGCGGTTCATATCGCGAGCCATTTTCTCCCCAGGGGCGCGAATGTCGTTACCGAAGATTTCGGCGGAAAAGAAGAAAATAAGACCCACGCGAGTCTCGGATATTCTGATGTGCCGAGAGGAACGAAGATTGTCGTACTTATTGACGGCGGGTCGGCCTCGGCCTCCGAGATTTTCGCCGGCGCCCTCCAAGACTATCGCGCCGCGACCATTATCGGCACAAAATCTTTCGGCAAAGGGTCTGTGCAAACGCTTCTGGACCTCGGCGACGGCTCATTGAAGATTACCGTCGCGCGCTGGGTCACGCCTAGCGGCCACTGGATTATGGACAACGGCGTGACGCCCGACATCGTCGTGCCGTATACGAAGGAAGACGTCGCCGCGAAGAAGGACCCGCAAATGGCGCGCGCCGTCACATTTCTGACGATAGGGAAGTAGTGCATTGCCGGCAGGGCAGGGTTTTGTTGATATACTGTTAAAAATCTAAAAATGCGCACACAAAGTCGCCCAAATGGGTTTTTACTCCATGATGTACTCGTCATCGCCATAAGCGTTGGCGTTGCTGTGTTTCTGGTGCGGACAGAGGTTCTGGTACGGATACTAACGTCCGCCCGCGAGCTGGAATTTCTGGGAAGTTTTATAGCGGGCATCTTTTTCACCTCGGTATTTACCACTGCGCCGGCCATAGTCACGCTTGGCGAGATCGCCCGCATCCACGCGGTCGTGCCGACAGCCCTGTTCGGGGCGATTGGGGCCGTTGTAGGCGACATCATCATTTTCCGATTTATTCGGGACAAGTTTTCCGAACACTTAATTGAGCTGGTCGGGCACCGGAACGTGAGCAGAAAAATGCGAACATTCTTTAGATTAAGGCTTTTCCGCTGGTTATCGCTCTTCGTGGGAGGACTTATCATCGCTTCGCCGCTTCCCGATGAGCTCGGTATCAGCTTGCTCGGCTTTTCAAAAGTTAAGATATCCCGATTCGTCCCGCTCTCATTCGCTTTCAACTTCATCGGCATCGTGCTGATAGGCCTAGTCGCTCGGGCGATATGAACGTGCTTTTAACGACCGGGAAGTAACTCGTATCCCATTTAATAAAAAGCTCCGCGAATTCCGCAGGACTTTTCGAAAGGCAGATATCCGTTATTTTACATAACCACTTTACCTTAATTCGTCCTATAGGTTATAATAAGGTAAAGTGAAAAGAGAACAGAAAAGACGGGTAAAGATGAAGAACTTGTTGTTGCGGTCGATTGCTGTGGCTGGAGTCATCAGCATCGTGCTTATGGCGCCGAAGATGACGCGCGTATTAAAAGAATTGGATCGCCCGGCCAAGAATCGCGCACAATTATACAGACGCATCACACAAGGTATCAATAGGTTGGAACGAGACGGTCTCGTTACCGTTTCTGGAGAATACGCAAAACGTCGTGTGAAGATTACGGATAAGGGCAGGGAAGTGGTAGAACAAATTGAATTCGGGGAATATGTGATAGAGGAGCCTGCATTTTGGGACGGGAAGTGGCGTGTGCTTATTTTTGACATCAGCGAACGTCGACGACGTACGCGTACTCAACTCCGCCGGTTATTAGACGGTGCAGGTTTTATGAGAATTCAAGACAGCGTATGGGTGCATCCGTATCCCTGCGACGAATTCATTTCGCTTGTCCGTGCACATCTGAAGAGCGGTGTAGGCGAGATGCGCATTTTCGTCGCGGAGGCTCTAGAATCCGACAAGTCCCTGCGAGAGCACTTCCGTCTAGGTTTACCTTAGTATATCCTATAGGTCACCGTAAGGTAAAGTGATATTGAGAAATTTGATTAATAATACGATGTGAAGTAAGATGGCAGTATATGAAAGTCGTTTTACTAAAAGACGTGAAGGGGGTCGGGCGCGCGCATGAGGCCATAGAAGCCAGGGACGGCCACGCGCTCAACTATCTCATCCCGCAGAAGCTCGCGATCGCGGCCACAGCGGCCGCGCTGAAGGAGGCGCAGGCCCGCCAGAAGCAGGTTACGGAGCGCAAAGAGCTTGACACTAAACTGCTCGCGCAGAACATCGCGGCGCTCGCCGATGCTCGCCTTGTAATCAAAGCGAAGGCCAATGAAAAGGGCCATCTCTATGACGCGGTAGGGGAGAGCGAGATAAGCGCCGCGGCCAAGGAGCAGGCGAAGGTAGACCTCCCTGTTGAGGCGATAAAGATTGATCGGCCTTTTAAAGAGCTCGGTACGTTTGATATCCCCGTCGCCGCCGGCGAAACCTTCGGCACGTTTTCCATCACGATTGAAGCGGAATAGTCTTAAACGACATCGGCGACTTTTTTGGCGATGATGCGGCCGGTGAAGTTCGTCTTACGGCGAGTGCGGTAGCTGACGGTGCCGGTAGCGAGAGCGAAGAGCGTATGGTCGCGGCCGACCGCCACATTTTCCCCCGCCTCAATCTTGGTTCCGCGCTGGCGGACAATAACCATGCCGGGCCTGGCAGTTGCGCCGTCAGCGAGCTTCACCCCGAGATATTTCGGATTTGAATCCTTGAGGTTTTTTGCCGAACCGCCGGCCTTGGTTGATGCCATAGTGGTATAGTTTTACTCAATGAGTATAGCAGACATTGGTGAGAAATGCAAAAACTTCCTTGCCAGAGTTTCGCGCGATGCCCTCATCCTCGCCATTATCGTGCTTACCGCGCTTTTCGGCTTCGGGCTCGGATATCTGGCGGGGTTGGACTCTGTTACAATATAGAAATATGAACGATGACTTGACACGCCCACCGGTACCGCCGATACAACAGGCCGCACAGCTGGATACGGTCGAGAAGCTGGCCCGCGTAGTCCACGAAGGAGGTCGGACGATGCCCTCCGAGCGTCCGCTTCTCGTCTGCAAGCCGAAAAAAATAGAGTCATGGCGCGTATTCAAGATTATGTCGGAGTTCATAGAAGGGTTTGACATCATTCGCCGCTACGGGCTCGCCGCGACCTTCTTCGGCAGTTCACGCGCCTCGCTTGAGGACGAGGTGTATCGGCACGCGACCGAGCTCGCGAGTCGCCTCGCGAAAAGAGGTTTCGCCGTTATTACCGGAGGCAGTGCCGGCATTATGCAGGCCGCGAACAAGGGAGCTTTTGAGGCCGGAGGCGTGTCAGTCGGGCTGAATATCAATCTGCCAGAATTGCAGACCTACAACCCATACCTTACCGAGAAATTCGGCTTTGACCATTTCTTCGTGCGGAAGGTCATGCTGACCTACGCCTCCGAGGTGTATGTTTATTTCCCGGGCGGCTTCGGCACGTTGGACGAGTTTTTTGAAATCGTGACACTCATACAATCTAAGAAGATTCGCACGGTGCCCATTATTCTTTACGGAAAAGATTTTTGGGAACCATTGCTTGGTTTTATTGAAAAGACGCTTTATAAGGACTATGCGGCTATTGATGAAGGAGATATGAAGCTTTACACACTTATTGACTCGGTTGACGAAGCATACGACTACATACTCGCGCACGTTTCTTGTTAGAGCGCGGTTTTGCACTTTTCCGAAAGGGAAGTGGTCATTTCGGTGATATGCTATCCCCATATGGCACGAACAAAATATTCTGCCCGGAAACTTCAAGTGTACGCGTTTTGGACCGGCTTTTTAAGCACGATTATCAGTTTGTCCCACGTCATTATCATCGCATTGAAAAAATAAAGCCTACCGCGCATGGGGTAGCGGGGGACCGAATTCATACCATTCGCACAATATATCTTTTGCGAATGCTATGCTTTAAGGTTCTGTATGAACATGATAAGCCACTGCCATATCTGTGAGAGAAGATAGAGGAGATAGCTGAAATTCTCTTGGCCGGCCGGAGAATTGACAATAGCTTCAAGGGAGATGCCGAAGAAAGAGAGGCCGAGAACGAAAATGAATACCCAGAAGACGAGGTTGAGCATGCCCCATATTATATCACATTGGAGGGGGTGCTAGAATCTCGGCATGACGAGACGAGCCACGGCTTTACAGCATTTAAAGAAAGCAGACCCGTATCTCCATAAGGCTACATTAGGACACCACACTTCCCTACCAGCGCAACTGGTCGCCAAACGGACGAGCGCTGAACTGTTCGAATCGCTTGTGTCAACCGTCGTTTCGCAACAGCTTGGCCTCGCGGCCGCAGACGCAATCTTCACGCGTGTCAAAAAAGTGTGCGGAGGCCGTGTGACCCCCGAATCGGTTTTGAAGGTTCAGCCACAGACCCTTCGGAAGGCCGGCCTTTCTAGTGCAAAGGTAAAAACGCTTAAAGCGATTGTCGCGACGGTACAAAATGGCGAGCTCAATCTACTTTCATTAAAAAAGATTTCTGAAGCAGACGCCGCAGAAAGACTCATACAGATATGGGGGCTCGGCCCCTGGTCGGTAGAAATGTTCCTCATGTTCGCGCTCGGTCGCGCTGACGTGTTTTCGCCAGGCGACCTCGGCCTCGCCCGCGCGATGGAAACGCTCTATGAACTTCCAAAGAATTCCCCGCGTGAGACGCTCATCGCAATTTCGCAGAAGTGGTCCCCGCACCGCACCTACGCATCGCTTCTCCTCTGGGCCACTAGAGATACGCGAGTGGGTCGAGATACGCGTTCGGAGGCGCGACGGGTATAGTGACGACTGACCCGCTCCGACAGGCGTATTGCTTAAACGAAATCGCTTCAGTTACATATAGACCGAGATGAAGGTGGGGTCCCGTCGCGTAGCCGGTATTGCCGGAAAATCCAATGACCTGGCCGGTAGAAACCGTAGCCCCCTTTTGCACGCTGATATCAGAGAGGTGGGCATAGAGGGTCGTGAGGCCGTTTGGGTGTTGGATAAGCACCCACTTCCCGTACTGGCAATTTGGTACCGCACCGTAATTAATCGCGAGTACGGTCCCTACAAGCGCGGAGCGAACCGGAGTGCCGATGAGCGCGCGAAAGTCTACGCCATTGTGCGTTCCAGAAACGTAGAGCCGTTGCGAGGCCGAGGTCTTGCCGAATTGTTGCGTGACAAACACGGTGTCGAGCGGCCATCGTAGCACCCCCTTGCCTGCGGGAGGGATACGACTCGGGTCGAGCACGTACTGAAGTTGCGATTCAAGTTCAAACAGCGCGGCCTCAAAGGCAGTCTCCTCGGCTTTTTTAGCCGCTATGATTTTTTGATACGCGCTTTCCTGATTTTTCGTATCGGTGAGGAGCTTCTGTTGCGCCGTTTTCTGGAGGTCAATAGATTTCTTCTGCAACGAAAGCTCGTTGTGGAGCGCGACGAGAGTCGCCTTCACTGCGGCTACCTCGTCCCGATTCGTCGTGAGTTCGGTGCGCACTGCGCGCAAGTTGTTGATGTCGTCTGCGAGCGCCCTATTAAATTGCCGAGCGCGGTCGGCCGCCTGCCACGCATCGCCGAGCGTGCGTGAGGAGATGAGCTTGACAACAAGAGAGTCCTCCTCGTCTTGGGCGGTAGACCGAAGCGCTTTCGCTATCGCATCTTGGTCGGCAGAAATTGATTCCTCTTTATCTCCGATGGAGAGCGTGAGGTCCTTAATTTTAAGATTGGCCGAGGAAATCTTATTTTGCGTTGCCTGAATCTCGCTTGCGAATTTTTTCTGGGAGAGCGTGAGCGAGCTTACGGTGGATTGGAGCGTGTTCTTCTTTGTCCCCAGCGTGTCAAGCTGTTTTTGAAAGGATGCTATTTCCGCCTTGAGCGCATTCAACTGCCGATTGTTCTCGTCAATCTGGGATTGGATGTCGGAGGCCGCATCGGCGAGCGCGAAATGAGGAATGCCGATAAAAACTCCTGCGATAAGCAGTAAAAGCCCGATGCGTATCATTCGCCAAGTATAGCAATAGCTCTCTGTATGCGCGAAATGGATTCTTCGGGTCCAAGAATTGAGATGAGCGTGAAGGGGTCGGGCGAGCGTTCAGCCCCGGAGAGCGCGTAGCGCAGGGGCCAAAGGACGGCTCCGCGACCCCCCTTCCCCTTCCCTTCTTCAGCGTCGGCCAAGGGCATTACGGCCTCTTTTACCTCTCCGGCAGAAACGTCGTTCCCAAGGGCTTTTAAGGGCTTCAGAAGGCTCTCTAGAGCCGTTTTAGCCACTCCTGGGCGCTCTTTGAGCTCCTTTGCCAGGAGCTGTAATCGGTCAAGATTCGGCTCGGTAAAGAGACAAGAAAACTCTCCTGCGAGCAGTTCTCGGGCCTCGCCGAACGTATGCGCGCGCTCTTTCAAAAGCGACACAGTTTTTCCGACAATGTCGGGACGTCGTACGTCCCGACGTGCGTCCAAATGCGTGAGAAAGTCCTCGTCAGAGAGCTTGCGCATCCAGTACTGGTTGACCGAAAGCAATTTCACTTCATCAAAGACCGCGCTTCCCTTCTGTACGCGCGAGAGGTCAAAGGCGGAGATAAGCTCATCCTTTGACAGATATTCGCGGTCATCGCCCGGATTCCAACCGAGGAAGGCGAGATAATTAAGCAACGCCTCCGGCAGGATTCCCATATCGCGATACTCGGTCAGCGGTTTCGCTCCGTTGCGCTTGCCGAGTTTCTTATGATTGCTATCCATGATGAGCGGCAGATGCGCATAGAGCGGTAGAGGTAAACCGAGCGCACGTTGGATAAGCATCTGACGCGCAGTGTTGGAGATATGGTCACCGCCGCGGATGACATGCGTCACTCCTTCATCTGCATCATCTACCACGACCGCGAAGTGGAAGACTGGCTCATCTAATGAACGCGCGATGATGAAGTCGCCGAGGTCGCTGACATCGGTTGTTATCTCTCCACGGATGACATCGGTGAACGCAACGGCTCCGCCCGGATTCCTGAAGCGGATAACCTCTTCCCTGTCCCCCGGGGCCTGCGGAGTTTCTTTTGAGACATAGGCGGTGTTATCAGCAATAAGTTTTTCAAGCAATTCTCTATGTCGTGGCCGATGTTCGCTCTGCCGATACATCTGGTCGGCAGGAAGCTGAAGCCATTTAAGAATTTCGGGAATGTTCGCTGCATACTCCGGTTTTGAACGCGCTACATCGGTGTCTTCAATGCGAACGATGAATTTCCCGCCCGAATGCTTCGCGAAGAGATAGGCGAAAACAGCGGTGCGATAGTTGCCGGCATGGAGGAGGCCGGTTGGCGAGGGAGCGAAACGAGTGACGACAGGGCTCACCCCATTAGAAATAGAATTCATATTTTATATTCGTTATTTCTAACGGGACTCATAGTTCGTCCCGTTAGAAATAGAACGCGGACGACTTTGTCCTCGCCACCCACTGATTTGCTTGGGTGCTTCTCATTGCGATTATCATACTCTATTGCCTCCGTGTTCGCGATTTCTAACGGGATTCGTGCCTAAGGGCGATGGAGAGCACCTCGTGAGCGAGGATGCGCGCGGCGTCTGGGTCGGTGAATCCGGCCGCAGAGGCGCCCATGCGTTCGGCGAGTTGCGGGTCGCTGACAATGCGCCGCACCTCGGACAATAAGAGATGGGGCGTTAGATTCTGTTCTTCAAGCACGACAGCCGCCCCCGTTTTCGCATAGGCATAGGCGTTCGTTCGCTGGTCGTGGCTCACCGATTCTGGTATCGGGATGATGATGGCAGGCTTCTTCCAGAGGCCTATCTCGGCGATGGCGTTCGCACCTGCTCGCGAGACGATGACGCTTGCGACGCCGGCCGCTCTCTGGAGCGATACTTGGTCAAGGAAGTTAATGGGATGATAGCGGCTCTCGTGCGGATTTTTTGCAAGGACAACCTGCGCGACTGCCGACACGTTTTTGAAATTCGCCTGCCCCGTCTGATGGATGATGTTGCCGACGGCGACCAGTTCGCCCAAGCACGAGAGCACGACCTCGTTTATCTTCATCGCTCCCTGGGAGCCGCCGAGAATGAGGATGGTCGGTATGTCCGCTTCAAGGCCGAGATACTGCCGCGCGCCTTCGGTCTCTACGCGCATGAGCGCCTTGCGGATGGGGATGCCGGTGCGGGCGATGTTCTGTTGGGCGTTTTTCGGGAAATACTCTGCAGAACTTTCAAACGAAATCGCGATTTTCTTCGCGAACTTCGCGGCGTAGAGATTCGCCCGTCCCGGCTTCGCATCAGACTCGTGGATGATGATAGGGATGCGCAGGAGGCGCGCGGCTGTCACCGTCGGTACCGAGCCGTACCCGCCCTTGCTCACCACGACATCGGGATAGATGCGAAAGAGCGTGAGGAGAGCCGATATCGTTCCCGCGAAGGAGACGAAGAGGTCGGTAATGTTCCGGAAGGATGCATAGCGGCGCATCTTCCCTGCCGGTATGTGGATGTATGTAACGCCGTTTTCAAAAAGAGCCTTCTCATCAAATGAGTTTGGCGCGAGGTAATAGAGCTTGGGTGCGATAAGGCGCTCCTCGCGCACGAGGTCTCGGAGTGCCTCACTGATGGCGACAATCGGATAAAAATGCCCTCCTGTCCCTCCTCCCGTAAACGCGATGGTCATAATGTGAATTATATCAGCTCTCACGCCTTTTTATGAGCGGCGACGTTGAGGATGAGGCCGCACATGATGAGAGACGCCATAAGCGCCGTTCCCCCGTGGGATATGAACGGCAGAGGCAGACCGGTAAGCGGGATGATGCCGAGCATTGAGCCCATGTTGATAAAGGCTTGCAGGATTATGATGGAGGAGAAGCCAAGCGCGACAAGTCCGCCAAAAAGGTCGCGCGAATTCCCCGCTATCACGATGCCGCGCGCCACAAGCGCGATGAAGAGCGCGAGCAAGATGCTCGCGCCGACGAATCCGGTTTCTTCTGCGAAGACAGCGAAGATAGAGTCGCCCTCGGGCTCCGGCAGGTAGTTGAACTTCTCTACGCTCTGACCGAACCCTCTGCCGAGGAGGCCGCCGCTCCCGATAGCAATGAGCGACTGTTGTATCTGATATCCGCTCGTCAATGCATTTTCAGATGGGTTGATGAATGTTTTGATGCGTTGGGCTACGTGGGGCCGTGCATAGACGACGGCGACAAGCGTGATGACGGCGATGAGCGCGAGAATACCAAAGTCTCGCCACGGCGCTCCCGCAGAAAAGAACATCATCGCGCCGGTTACCAGGAGAAGAATCATCGTTGAGGTATTCGGCTGTGCGATGAGGAGAATGCTCGGGAGCGCAACGATGCCGATAAATGGATACAAACCTTTTCTCGGGTTCGCGAGCTGGCGCGCGCGCGGGGCCAGCCACCAGGCGAGTACCAACACGAAGCCGATTTTCATAAATTCTGTCGGTTGAACGGTCGTGAAGCCGAGACCAATCCAGCGAGTTGCGCCGCCCGCATGGAGCCCGATGCCGGGAACGAAGACAAGTGCGGTGAGAAGGAGCGTGCCCGCATAGATGTACGGAGCGCAGACTTTGAACCACGAGAGAGGAATCGCGCGCGCGATGAGAAGGGCGAGAAACCCGAGTCCAAGCCCAAGACCCGCCTGGAACAGTATATCCTTGGATACTGAACTGCTCTCGCGCGCCAACAGGCCGAGCGATGCCGAAGAAAAAATCGCAAAACCCAAGAGGACAATCACGACCACCAGTACGACGAAGACCCGGTCGCCAGAAATAAACTTCATCCCGTTAGAAATAGGACGCGGACGCGCAGTAAATACTGCGGTCAAACCCTATCCGGTTATCGCCAATAAACGAACTCATATTACGTATTGTACCAGAGCGTCCGCTATTTCTAACGGGATTCATGGTTATTTCAAGAGGGCGACGGTCATACCGAGGATGGCGCAAACAACTCCGATAATCCAATATCGCATCGTGACCTTATATGAGGGCCAGCCGATTGCCTCAAAGTGGTGGTGTAGGGGGGCGATACGGAACACCTTTTTCCCACGCAATCTCTTAGAAGCGACTTGGATAACATTTGAAAAGACGGTGACGACCAGCGGGAACGCGATGATAGGAAGCGCCGCGACGCCGTATCCGTCGCCGGGCGTATCGGTCATAAAAGCGATGACGGCGAGCGTCAGCGTGAGGCCCATGGTGCCCGTCTCGGTCATCCAGAAACGTGCGGGCGGAATATTAAACCAGAGAAAGGCGAGTATCGCGCCCGCCAGCGTTGCCGAGAACGCGGCGAGGTTAATTTGGTTTTGGAAATACGCGATGCCCGCGTAGGCCATGAAGGCGCTACCAAAGACGCCGCCCGCGAGCCCGTCAATACCGTCAATGACGCCGCCCGCATAGAGCCCCAGAGATACCAGTATAAAGAGAGGAACAATGAGAGCGCCAAGATACAATGTCCCGTCACTCGGGACGCCGATAGCGGTCACGCCAAGCTTCACATAGAACCACCAGCCGATAAAGCTTGAAATGAGAGTGACGAAGAGGAGCCTCGTGCGAAGCCGTATGCCGCGCTCGCCCGACGGGTGGATATCAAGCAGGTCATTCGCGAATCCGACAAGCGCGCCGGCCACGAGCGTGAAGAGCGGCACCCACGTTTGACTGCGGCTGAAAAAATCCAGTTTGACCATAAACGGGGTCGGTATCACCCGTGCGAGAAGCCATATGGCGAACGTGACGAAGACAACCGTTGCCCAGATAAGGATGCCCCCCATGCGCGGCGTATTCGTCTCGGTGCCGGTGTGGAACGTCGTGCGGAGCCTTTCAAATTCAACCGCCGGCGTGCCATCAAGCGCCATCTTTCCGGCCGTCTTTTTCCACACTTTATATTTGTAGAGATAATGCGTAAGAATGGGAGCGAATAAAATTCCTATAGCGAAGGCGGCGGCGGCGGGAATGAAGACCTTGATGATACTGCTGACAATCATAGCGAAGCGACGCCCGCGAAGTGGGCCAGCGCCGCATATACCAGCGTCGCGCCGTCGGTGAAGCGGGCCTTCGGCGAAGAGCCGAGAACAACGACGGCGATAGAGTGATTAATACCTGCGTCAAAGACCAGTACGAGATTGCCTCCTGCAAGGTCGGTGAAGCCGGTTTTAGAGAGGAGGAGACGGGGGATGGAGGCGACCATTGGGTCGGTGTTTCCCACTGTGAAAGAAGTGCCCCCCTCTGAAACGGCTTCTGCAGAACTGAATGTCGTCGCTTCTGCAACGCCGGGCGCCAGCTCGGATAGAGCGCCCGCGAGACGGGCAAGGTCGCGCGCAGAACCGTAGCCGCCCGAGACGGCGGAGTTCATATCAAGACCGCTCCCATTGACGGCGTACGTCTGCGAGAGGCCGAGCGCGGCGGCCGCGCCCGCGAGCATATCGCTTTGTGAGAGATTTTCTCGTTCGGCGGTCGCGCTCGCGATGGCGACGGCGCCGTCGTTGAGCGATGCGGTCAGTGTGAGCCGAGAGAGGTCGGCGAGCGAGAACGTCTGCCCGACTCGGAATGTACGCGGTCCCTCAACAGAAATGGCACTCTCGGGAATGGTGATGGGCGTGTCGGGCGAGAGCGTGAGAAGCGCGGCATAGACCGTAAGAAGTTTCGTCAAGGAGGCGAGCGGGAGCTGGGCGTCGGCATTCTTCGCATACAGCGTCTCTCCCGTAGCGAGGTCGTACACGACAGCCGCTTTCGCCTCAAGCGGGACGTTAGCAAATGCGTCCGGTGCCGCTAAGACTACTGTCGCGGGAAGAGCTGGCAGAGGCTCGTTAGGTGTCTTCGGTATGAGGAGGAAGAGAGCGAGGAGGAGCGAGGCGCCGATAAGCGCTATACCCATTTCGCGCATGGAGCGAGTATGTGCGGCGAGCTTCCGGAGTTCCTCAGTATTCATCCCGTTAAAGGTAGGAAATCAGAGATTTCCGTACGATTATTGATAATAATTCTTTTCGCACTACCATCTCGTCTAGCATAACATCAATTATCTTTCGGCCCTGACCTCTAACGGGATTCATGATTTTTCTTCGCCTTCGGAGGATTCTTCGACCGCGACGTGCGCGCTGGCTTGTAGCTCTGCAAAGCGCGGGAGCTCGTCTGCACTGCGGATGCCGAGATGCGCGAGCGCTTCGGTTGTGAGAGCGTAGCGCACGCGCCGCTTGTCCCGCTCGTCTTCTCTCCCCTCAATCAATCCGCGCATGAGGAGCGTACGGAGCGAGGTTGAAGAATTAACGCCGCGGACCCAGTCTATCTCTCCGCGCGTCGCCCCCTCGTGGTACGCGACGACGGCAAGCGTCTCCATACTCGCCTTCCCCAAGTCGCGCGAGAGCTCGCTTTCGCGAAGTTTCTTCACGAGAGCGGACGCTTCGGGGGCGGTGCGCATCTCTATTTCCCCATCTGTTTCTATAATAGATATGCCGTGCCCGCCAAGTTGTTGTGCGAGCGCTTTCAGAGCGACAGTAAGTTCGGCATGCGTAATGCCCAAGAGCTTCGCGAGCTGTTTCTTATCAAGCGGTTCTCCAGAAGCGAAGAGAAGCGCTTCAAGCGCGGCGGGGGGTGTAAGCATTCTCCCTATTGTAGCTGATGCTTCATCACACTGTCGAGTGCGAATGTTCCCTTACCCCCCAGCAACGCCTCCTGTTGTGGATGTTATTTAGCGGGTGAAGTCGCGGTTGCGACGGCGGTAGGCGAACCAGCCGGAGAGGTTGGTGAAGGTGTAGAGCGCTAATACTGCGACCGCGACGACGAGAAGGTCGTCGGGGTGGAGCGGATAGGCGATAAGCGCATACGAGGTGAGAACGCATGCCGCGATAGACAACACGACGTCAAGCAGGATATTCGGGACGGTCTCGCGTATGCCGATGAGTTTTTCATAGAGTTCCCACAGCATTGCGAGGGCAAACGTGAGTGCAAGCGCGGTGAGAAACGATATGCCGGTGAGCGCCGGGAACATCCCCATAAGGACCCCGAAGAGAAAATGAGGTATAGACCAGAGGTCAAATCCCCTCCCCTTCTCCCACCAGTCTTTAGCCATAGTGCGGGATGGCGGAGGGGGCGGTGTGGGAGAGGCGGATGTCGCCATACGCGGTGTGCTGTTCAGCGGCGATGGCGTCCTGCTTCACGAGTTCCAGGAGTGCGAGGAAGGAGACGATAACTTCTATCCGTTCTTTCGTCCCTTTGGAGAATTCGTTGAACGAGAGCGTGAGAGCGCTCTGTACGCGCCTCGCGAGACGGTCCATCATTTCTTCAATGGTGACGAGCGGCTTCACGCGGGTTTCGGGCAGTTCTTGGACCGCTTCGCGCGCGGCGAGCACGCGCACGAGCGCCTCGGCGAGCGCGCGTGCCGAGAGGTCGCGCGAAGGGGCGAAGACCACTTCAGGCGGACGCTCCCCTGCCTGTACCATCACCGTCCTGCCGTAGATGCGCGAGAGCTCACGGGCGGCGGCGCGCACCTTCTCATACGCCGCAAGCCGGCGCTTCAAGTCGTCAACGTCGGCGTTCTCCTCGTCGGTAAGTGCGAGGTCGGGGATGAGCGAGCGAGACTTGATGAGGAGGAGCGTCGCCGCTATCTGGATGAAACTGGCCGTCTCCTCTACCGGGAACGCCTCCTGCGCGCGCACGTGCGCGATAAAATCTTCGGTGATGTTCGCGAGCGTGAGGTCGTTGACCAGGAGCTTGCGTGCTTCAATAAGGTCAAGCAGTACCTCAAACGGTCCCTCATACGAATCTGTTTTTATAGAAAATGACATGGTTCCTACGATTGTTCTATAAAACGCAGAAGGAGCCGCACGGGAGTCCCGGCCGCGCCCTTCGCGAGCTCGTCGCCGGGTGCGGCCGTCATCCTTGGAGCTATGTCCAGATGCGCCCATGGGCACTCTAATTCTTTGGCGAATTGCCAGAGGAACATCCCGCCGTCTATCGCGCCTCCGTAGCGGCTGGTGGAGCCGCCGGGGACATTCTTAATATCAGCGAATTCTCCTTTCACCCGCTCCTCGTATTCGTCCCAGAGCGGAAGTCGCCAGATATAGTCGCCCGACGTCTCTCCATCGCGCGAGAGCCTCTCGGCGAGCGCATCGTCGCGCGTGAGGAGCGCGCTCGCATAGAGACCGAGCGCAGAAACAGCGGCGCCGGTCAGCGTGGCGACATCAATAACAACAGAGGGCTTGAGGCGTTTCGCATAGGTGAGCGCATCGGCGAGGATGAGCCTGCCCTCGGCGTCGGTATCCAATACCTCAATTGTCTTCCCCGAGAGCGACTTCAACACGTCGCCCGGACGGTACGCGCTATTGCCCGGCATGTTCTCTACTGCCGGTACGAGACCGATGACATGTTTCTTCAGCTTCAGACGCGCGGCGAGCGCGACCGCGTAGATGACGGAGGCCGCGCCCGACATATCCATATGCATTTCATAAATGCTGTTTGAAGGCTTCAAGTTCAGTCCGCCGCTGTCAAAGGTGACCCCCTTGCCCACCAGCACAATCGGCCTCCCGGACGCTCCCTTATATTCCATTATCGTGAATGTCGGCGCTTCGGTTGAGCCCCTCGCGACGCCGAGAATTGCACCCATGCCGAGCTTCTTCATTTCTCTCTCTCCGAGAGTCGTCACTTTAATTTTGGGGCCTGCCCCGACGCTTCTC
>Ga0209542_10003630_pt1 | contig 32796 bp, 31 predicted proteins | sample RifCSPhighO2_01_FD_184028 | JGI IMG/M metagenome (GOLD analysis project Ga0209542, IMG submission 184028) | Soil microbial communities from Rifle, Colorado - Rifle CSP2_plank highO2_0.1 (SPAdes) (version 2) | ecosystem: Environmental > Terrestrial > Deep subsurface > Rock core/Sediment ... | reverse complement strand
CCCGCCTGTCCTCCGTAGTTTGAACGAAGGAGGACCAGCCTACCGTAGTTCAGACGAAGGCCGGAATTTTTGTAAAAGAAAACCCCCCTATACCATTTACACATAGTTTAATTATAGCACTTTCGTTGTATTTCACAAAAATTGGCGCTTAATTTGATTCTATCAAGCCGTTGGGATGGACAGTAATAGTTTTTCTAGATGAAGCATCAGACCATAATTGCAAGGCGATCGAAAAAGTAAAATCTGCCTGCCCCGAATTTTTATAAAAAATTACATCCTGACTGCCTATTGTAGCCGCAATTGTTGAAGTGGGATAGTAAGCCGTAGAAACCACAGTCCCAGAAGTATAAGAAGGTCCATAGAATAATTGGTAATAATAAGCAAGGTGTATCATGGGGTCGCCGCCAAAATGAACTCCCCAATTGCTGTTATTTTCACCGGAGATGGCCCTGCTTTGAGCGTTTTTTAAAACAGCAACGGTCTTTTGGGTAGCTCCGTCAAGCTGACGCTCTAGAAAAACTCCCCTGTAAGTGACCGTCCCGCCTAACGCCAAAACGGCAATAATGCCGATCACAATCAGAAACTCCAACAGAGAAAATCCTTTTATAAGTTTTTTACTTCTCGTATTAATCACCAATTCTGCTTGGCTAATTTGACTGTATAGTTAGTTGTGTCCAAATAAACAATTCTTGCCAAACCGGAAGAGTCAACATCCAAAAAACTATACGCTGCCCCATTGCCGCTTGAACCGGCATCGGGGCTTTCAATATTTTTCGATGAGCAATCGGCATTTAGACATTCTACAAATTGAATGGCGCCGTTGCCATCTGTTCCACTCCGATATATTATTCTGGGAAATCCGTCTTTTCCCATCGCGATGGCATTCGGATGCTCATCATAGTCAAAGATGTACAGCGCAGAGTCAATATTGACGATGCTCTTGGAGGTACAGTCAATATTGGCGCATTTCGCAAATTTGAGAATCGGAGGATTGGAATTGTCGTCATAATACACTATCTGACCATACCCGTTATTATCCAAAACAAGCGAGGTAAAACGGCCGACGCTTCCTACGGTATCCACAGCCGTTATATTTTTAGTTACGCAATCAGCATCAAGACAGCGCGCAAATTTTAAGTCGCTATTATTTGGGTTATAATAACTGATTCTCGCGAAACCATCGGAGCCGATAGTAAGAGACGGATGCCAACCGGAATCAGTTTCCACTTCAGTTATATTTTTTGACGCGCAGTCGGCATCAAGACACCGGACAAATCTGAAATAAGCGGTTGAGCTAAATGAATATGCTATTCGCGGAAATCCATCTAGACCAATGGCGATTGAAATTCCCACTGGCCCAGAAATATCTTCGAGGTTGGTTATATTTTTGCTGGTGCAATTAGAATTCGTGCAGTGGGCAAATTTCATATTTCCGCCAGAGCTATAATGATATGCCACTCTCGCAAATCCATCCTGGCCAACGACAACATCGTTTTGGGTGGTGCCAAAAAGCGTCTCAATTGTTGTTGCTGCGCGATTCACGCAATTGGCACTTAAACAATTAAGAAATTCCAAGACATACGACCCGGAACCCTTCCAGTAAGAAACCCTTGATAAACCATCTAACCCTAAATCAGCCGAAAGATGACCATATACCTCACCGGGAGAAGTGAGAGGGGTTATGGTCCATTTCGACTGACTTTTGACAACCGAGACAGAGCCGCTCCCATCAATAGCTATAATCTTTTTAGCCGATGGATCAGACGCCAGATACAAAGTAATGACAATTTTTTGGGCCACTGATCCGTTTATTCTTGAGAAATTTACATCATAACTGGCATCAACCTTAACAGACGACGGATAATAGGTTGTGGCAGTGCTCGTCCCAACGCTCGTTGAAGTGCCGTAATAAAGCTGATAATAGTCGTCGCTCGAGGTAGCATGCACGATGTTTATCCCCCAATTTGAGTTGTTTTCCCCCGAAATCGCTTTATTTTGCGCGTTCTTAAGAGCGGCAACCGTTTTCTGCGCCGCTCCGTCAAGCTGATTGTTTAAAAAAAAGCCTTTGTACGCGGCGGTGCCGCCTACGGCCAGAACGGATATTATAGCCATAGTTATAATAAGCTCCAAGAGACTGAAGCCCTTCAGCTTTTTGTGTATTTTATTCATAATTTTCAGTAGTCGCATGAAGATTGGTTAATACAATTATATCACTACTAACAAGGACCACCAGATTCCTTATTATTCGGTTTTTCATCCCGTTAGAAACAGATCGCGGCTTCTAATACGACCCATTTTTGCGATAAAACGATAATAGTGATTATTTTTATGAGCTAAAAAGAGCCGACGAGCTGATAAATGGGGACAATTATGGAAAGCGCGATAACGGCGATTACCAGACCGATAACAATTAAGAGGATCGGCTCCATAAGCGATACAAGCGTCTTCAGAGATGAATCTATTTCGCCTTCATAAAAAACCGCCAAAGTATTCAGAATTTCATCAACGTGTCCGGATTTTTCAGAAATGGCTACCAGGTTGGTAACGGCCTTGGGAAACGCCGGTTCGCGCTTAAATGCTTCTCCGATGGTAAGCCCCTGAGCAATGCCCTCGCGGGAAATACGCAAAAGTGCGTTTTTTATTTCGTCATTACCCGATGCTTCGGCTGTAATTTCAAGCGCGTCAATAATTGGCAGTCCGGCTTTCATAAGGGACGAGAGCGTTGACGCGAAACGCTGAATTCCCAGTTTATTGACTACATCCTTTATAAGAGGCAGGCCCTTAAAAAACTTGCTCACCACTCTTCTAAAAATAAGATTGCGCGTAAACAATATCATAAAAGATACCACCAAAACCACCGCGCCTCCCAGAAGCCACCAAAGGTTATTGCCTATAAACAAACCGATCACAAAAACCACTCTTGAAAACAATGGCGGTTTAAAACCTGTTGAGCTAAAAACATCGGCTATCTTAGGGAGAGCGAAGGTCACCAAAAGCACGAGGATGGCCAAAGACGCGCTCATGAGCACCACGGGGTAGATAAAGGCGCCTTTCACGCGCTGCCGGAGCGACATCTCTTTTTCCAAGGACACGCTTAAATCGGCAAAAACCTTCTCTAGTTTTCCGGACGCTTCGCCGGCTTTTATCATATTCACAAAAACCGGCGAGAAAATCTTGGGATAATTCACAAAAGTAATGTAGAACGGCTTACCCTTTTCAAGGTTGGATTTCATTTCAAGCAAAAGCGCTTTAACCGACGGCTTGTCAAAATCGGCAATAAGAATATCTATAGCGCTAAAAAGGTTCGTGCCGACTTGGAGCATCAAAGCAAGGTATTTGGTAAGAAACACCTGATCGGTCACGGTGACCCCGCCTCCCAAAAAACTCCTCTTAGTCTGCAAGGTTTGAGCCGACTTAATGGAAATCGGCCTGAGACCTTTTGACGCCAAAGCCCCCAGAACATCGGCCGAACGTTCGGCTTCCAAATCGCCTTCAACAATTTTGTTGTCCGCGCGCGACGCTATGTAGTGGAATTGCATTCCGTTAGAGACGGGTTGTCCTGGACAACCGTAAAAAGCGGCTGTGCGAGTCTAAACCGTTTTTAATTGTAATAATATGATTCATATGGTTGGTAATATTGGTTGTCTCTAACGGGATTGCGTACTGCTTTATTATAGCAAATAACAGATTTCTAATTAACCCAATTGGTCTAATTGACCTAAACAAGCTCCAATTTTAAATGTCCAATTTCAGAATTTTTTCGTTACTGGAGCATTTCTGCTATTAGAAATTATTTAGAATAATCAGGTTAATTAGAGCAATTAGAATAATCTATCTGCGCGATTAAGTTCATCAGAGTAATCATAGTAATTAGAACAATTTAAGTTTGACCTATTCCCTAATAACCCTGAGCACTTCGTCTATCGTCGTCATACCGGTTTCAACCTTTCTCAAGCCGTCCTCGAACATCGTTATCATCCCCTCGTGCCTCGCAGCGTCACGAAGAGCATCCAGGGTAAATTTGGAGTCAACTATGACTTTTCTCACGGCCTCCGTAACGTTTAATAACTCGAAAATACCTATGCGCCCCTTAAAGCCGGAACCGTGACAGACGTTGCATCCTCGCCCATGGTAGAGCAATTTTGGCATTTTAAATTCGGTTTTGATACCAAGCTCGCCAAGCTGTTCGCGCACAATTTTTTCAAGAGAAGCATCTGGCTCGTAAGAGTTAATGCAATCCAGACAAACTTTTCTCACAAGACGTTGAGCCAATATGGCGTTCAAAACCGCCGCAACCAAAAACGGCTCTATTTTCATATCCATAAGGCGAGGAACGGCGGTGGGCGCGTCGTTTGTGTGGAGCGTGGACAAAACCAAGTGGCCCGTCAAAGCCGAATGCACCGAAATTTCCGCGGTTTCTTCGTCTCTGATCTCTCCCACCATAATTATGTTCGGGTCCTGGCGCAATATCGCGCGGAGACCGTTCGCGAAAGTTACTCCAGCCTGAGGATTTATCTGCGTCTGGTTAACATAGCGCATGTCGTATTCTATCGGGTCCTCGATAGTCACGATGTTGACTTCAGGCCTATTCATCATATTCAGGAGAGAGTAAAGAGTTGTGGTTTTGCCAGAACCAGTAGGACCGGTTACCAAAAGCATGCCGTATGTTTTTGATATGTTTTCCCTCACGACTTTCACGGAATCCGGCATCATACCCAGTTCTTCAAGAGACAGCGGCTTCTGGGAAGCTGGCAAAAGACGCATAACTATTTTCTCTCCGTAGAAAGTCGGCATTATGGCTATGCGGATATCAACAGAGTCACTGCCAACCTTATATCTGAAACGGCCATCCTGCGGCGCCATGTGCTCGTCAATTTTAAGTCCCCCCAAAAGCTTTAGGCGGGCAGTCAAGGCAGACGCCACGTCTTTGGGCATTCTCACGATTTCCCTCAAGACTCCGTCCACACGGTATCTTAGAAGAATTGAGTCCTCTATGATCTCCAGGTGGATATCGGAGGCTTTGAGCGACATTGCGTACAAAATGACGTTATCTATAACGGCGACGATGGGCAGTTCAACGGCTCTTTCTTCAATGCCCCGCGCGCGGCTCTTTAGAGATTCTCTGATATTATCTTCTATCAGTTTTTTGAAATCCTCGGCCAACTGCGCGCCGAACAACGACAAGCCGTGTTCAATGTCATCCGAAGTCGCGAGAAACGGCTTGATGTCACGACCAAGTTTCCTTCTCAAAAATTCCAGCGTAGCAATATCGCCAGGATCCTCCATAGCCGCGTCAATGGAGCCATCCGGTTCTTCGCGAAACAGTATAATCCGGCGCTGGCGTACGATATCTTCAGAAATATACCGCAAAACCCGCGGATCAATCACCGACGCCGTAAGTTTCGCCCTCTCTACGCCAAAATACTGCCTTAGGAACTCATAGAGATACTCGCTTGACACTATTCCCCTGGACAGAAGAATATCTATGAGATTCTGGCCCATCCTTTTGGAATCCGCCTCAAACGATTCAAAATCCTTGGCAGAGACAAGGCCGTCTTTCAAAAGCACCTCTTTAAATTTTGCTACGGGAACTTGAATCATTAAGTAATTAACGATGAAGCATAAATTAAGGAATCAGGGATTATGTAAACCTGGAACAGATAGTTTGGTTCCATAATTCGTTATTCATTATTCATCCAAGTTTGATGCTTTATTTATATCTTCAACAACCAATACCATGGTAAACCAGAATAGTAGAACTGCATCAACATTATAACAATTATGGCGGCAGGAAGCCATAAATAATAAGCGGAAACGCGAACACTTCCTTTGTAGAAAAGAGTCGCCACGGTATTCGTGAGTAAGTATACGGCAACAACCAGCACAAAATAATACAGAAGGCCGGGATAGCCGGTGAGCAATATGCCGGAGGCGGCCAGATACGGCTCTTCGGGATAAAAAAATCGTTCACCGTATTTTTTATTGAGCCGCTTCGCCGCAAAGAGCAAAAGGTACGCCGCCGGTAGTGATAACAGAATATGCGGGGATAAAATACGAGGTACCGTCCAGCCAAACAAAAAATAATTTACGCCGGTCGGCGAAAACGGCGGAACAAAGGACTTCGTAAATTCATTGCCATACCAAATAAAAAATTGGTGGCGAATTTCCGAAAAAACAAATACAGAAATCAAAACGGCGGAAACCGGAATCAAAAACTTGTGCGCTCTCCATAACAAAGATCGCCCATTTTTGAAAATGGACGATCCCAGAAGAATTAAAGCCAGTATTAATTTAACCGCAAACAAGGTCATTTTTATGGCTTGACTCTTTCACAAACGCTAGAACCTTAACCTAAAGACTTAGACTGGGAGTTGTCCCTATCTCGTAAATGATATTGCTCGGTCCGCCGTCTTTGGCCGCCAAATCGTCTCCGGTCGGGCCATATTTCGTGCTCTCAAAACCGGTCGTGAGAACATAGGTCAGGTCGCTCTTGCAGGCATAGGCGTATGTAGTGCTTGCGCTGTTAGACGGGTCAGTCGGCAGGTTTGGAATTGGAGAGCCGCCAGGAATAGCGGTAAAGTCAACAGGAAGCCAGCCGGTGCTGTTTATTTTTCTGACTGCGGAAGTGGCTGATACAGCCGTAGTATAGCGGCCATAGCAGGTGGCAGTCGGAGCGCCTTGTCGGTCTGAAAAGCACGTGAAGTCTGTATCATTCACACCGCCCCCCTTGCACTTATCGTTAATGGTAACGGAACCGGTAGCCATAACCAGGTTATTACCGGTAACCGACGTGATAAAAAGACCCAGGGTGCTGTTTAAAGACGCTATATCAGTAATGCGTTGGGAGTCTCGTGCTTGTTTCAAAAGCTCCGCTGGGTTCAGAACCAAGACCGTTGCCGTAGCCAGAATCGCGAGAATTCCTATAACAATTAACAGTTCAAGCAATGTGAAACCTTTTTTTGTATTACTATTCATAAACAATCTAATTAAGTAATAATTATTTCGACCTTGTTTTTGCTTATTAATTATACAATTTTACAACACAAAACCCAAATCATGAGCATGTGGATAACTGTATTACGGCAAAGTAAGAGCTTGCGTCGTACCGACTTCATAGACCTGGTTGCCTAATGACCCGCCGTCTTTTCCCGCCAGATCGTCTCCGCCTGGGCCATATTTCGCACTCTCAAATCCGGTCGTAGGGACAATAGAACTGGTATGAATCATCGTTAATGTCAATAATTTGGTTCATCATCCACAACCGTTTATAATAACTCAATTATAGCATACTTCACCGTAAACAATACCTACAATGTGGATAATTCCGCAATGAGCCGCTTAAAATCATCCGGGAGGTCGGCGGAAATTTTAATACGCCTCCCGGGAGCCGTATTAAACTCCAAAGAGTCCGCGTGAAGAAAATGCCTTTGAAGCTTGCCCAGACCGGTTTCTTCGGTTTTTTTGCGACCATAGAGATTGTCCCCCAAAATAGAATGGCCGATAGAGGCCAGATGTATTCTTATCTGGTGAGTACGCCCGGTTTTGGGCGCAACTTCAACCAAAGTATAATCACGGTTGCCAAAGTGAAAGTTTTTTCTTACCTTATATTCGGTAATCGCGGTTTTCGACATTTTCCCAGAATGCACGGACCGCTTTGTAGAGCCGGTGACTACGCCAATGGGTTTATCTATCACCCCTTCCGCTTTAGTAATTTTTCCGTAAACAACGGCCAAGTACTTTTTTTTAATTGCGTGGTCCCTGAACAGATTCCCCAGATATTCGTAGTACGCCCGGTTTTTGGCAATGAGCATTACGCCGGAAGTCAATTTATCCAGCCGGTGTACTATCCCCGGACGATCCGGGTTCTCCCCAACTTCTTTTGTTTCGGGGTATTTTTTTAAAATCCAATCTGCAAGCGTCGGCTCTGTTTTTTCTTTCCCAGTTTCTTCTCCTTTCTTCCTTGTTTCTTGTTTCTTGCTGCTTGTTGCTTTATGCACCAAAAGCCCCGCCGGTTTGTTAACGGCTAAAAAGTTTTTATCTTCGTAGATTATTTGTGGTTCGTCCCGCACCTTTTGTAAATAAGAATACCGACTGAATACTTTTGCCAAAAACAACTGGCTGTGCGCCGCCAAATTTTTTAATTTGGCGCAAGGGAAGGGTCGGGAGGAAAGTACGAGGTTCCTCCCGTGTCGGAAAACAGTCCCGAGCTCGCGAGAGACGCTAGAAACCGAGTGTTTTTAGACGCACAAACAAAAAGATCCGCTTGGGTTTTTTTGTTTGTGCGCGATGCTGGGATCGAACCAGCGACCTTCTCAATGTCAATGAGACGCTCTACCACTGAGCTAATCGCGCAAAATTTTAATGCACGGTGTTTTTTTTGTATCAAATCCTTATGAAATCTTCTTTTACCAAAACGTGGGCGTAGAAGGGATCGGACCTTCGACCTCGTAATTATCAGTTACGCGCTCTACCACTGAGCTATACGCCCGAGTCTTTCCACGACCATACGCAACAATTTTACAATCTTGATATAATAAAATTTCATTTTATCAATCGGTTCGCTTGTAGAAAGTAAAAAAGGGTTTTTACTTTCTCCTCGCTGCCAATTGTAAATTAATCGGTTTTCAAAAGCAAATCCCGCTGGAAACAGGACGAAGCCAAAAAGTCGGACACTGCCTTACTGTTGCCAATAAATGTCGTACTCTGATTAAAGCACATATCTATAACGCATCAACAGTTTTTAGCGGGATAAATTTGCGGAACAAAACGTAGCCAACATAAGCCAGTGATTTAAGGTTGCGACCCCCTTATAGTTTTAAAGCATCGTACAGATCGAGGTTGAAGTGCGTGTCCGGACCGCTCCCGCTCGCAGTAACGCCGAGAGATTTGCTAAGCGACATCGCAAGAAAATCCAAGCTTATAAACACAACGTAGCCGATTACAAGAAGCGTTAAAAGGGCTGTAGCGGCAAAAATTAATTCTGTTTTCTTTTTTACCAACCTGCTCATAATATCCAAAAGTTTACTTACTTATAAAATACATTGCCGTTCATTCTCATGCTTGTGTTGGTGTCCGAATCGTTAATTTCTACGCCAACTATATTAACCATATACCCGCTTGTTTCAACGCTCTTAAGAAAATCCATAACCTGACTTTCCGATCCGTTAAGGTAAATTTCAAAAGACACCGAAGAGAGCGATTCCGCGGCCCCCACGTTCTCGGCGCCAAACGAGAATCCTAAAGATGTGACTTGTTCCTTTTTTCCAAGCTCCTCCATGCTTTGTCTAAAACGAAAAACATCGTCGCGCGCTGGCAATACTTTTCTCAGCGTCTCAAGCATCGGCGCGGCCTTTGCCTCTTCGCTCTTCAAAACAGAAAGGTCCTGTACGTCCAGGCGACGCTGGTTATCGGCTAGCCGTATAGCGCTTATAGAATCAGCGTTTTTCGCGATTGCCATTCTAAAAAAATATAAACAGCCGCCGGCTACGATTATCGCAACGGCATAAATTACGGCTTCTATGATAATTTTCTTCCTAAAGCCCCCCATCTATGTGTAATTTTATTATAACACCCCGTTAGAAAAAAGTCGCCCACCGGGCGACTGGAGTCACGCCTTGGGCGCAATGTTTTCCAACAGGATAACATCCTCGGTGGTTACGGCTAAATCATGGACATCGGGCACTCTTCATATTCCTGAATTTAAAAACACTCTACTCCCCGCAGTTTTAAATCAACCGCCCCGCGGCAAGCCGCGTGGTATATATAATAGATTAATTAAAATTGCCCCGCGAGAAGAGTATAACTCCCTCGCGAGGCAGTGACTATAACCGACTCCACACAACAAACAAAGCAAGCGAACCCAGTGCCGCAATCCAAGCCAAGGATGTTCTGACTTCGGCGGAATTGGGTCTTACAAGAACCTCGCTTGTGAGCCAATTTCTGATTAGGTCCCCGTTCTCAATGTTAAGGTACTTACCGTTAAAAGTTGCCGCGCTTCCCGCCAGCGACTTTGCATTAAGAGCAGATCTATAACAACTATCCCCGACGGACTTCAAACATCCGGCTTTCTTGCCTGTTTTGTCATATTTGGGCACATCGGATGCCGATGTCTTGCCGACCCCGATGAGGAGAAACCGCATGTCCGCAAGAAACTCTTTAACCTCCGCGGATACTTCATAGTGCTCGGCGTAAATCTCCGTATCGCCTCCGTCAGTCATGACAACTACGTTCAATTTACCTCCCCACTTCTGAACCATGTTATGGATTCTGATGTGTAAATACTGTAGGCCGCTGCCATGAGTCCAAGCATTCCACCATTGAACAAGCTCCAGACCATTGCGAATTTCGCCTTTATTTACAGCCGGCGTAAGCGGCAAAAAGATCATGACCTCGCCCATGTCTCCGTTTAAAGCCGCGACAGCTACTTCCGAGTTACGCGGCAAGTAGTCCAGCTCTGCCATAAAAAAGTTCTTGGCGGCTTGAAGCCGACTTATGGGTTTGCCGTCATTGTCCGTATAGTCCTCAACCATCTGGCTGGGCGTAATGTCAAAAACAAAGAGATATCTAACGTTCGCGACTTTCACCCTCGTTCCAATATCCACAAAAGCAAGAGTGGCAAGGAAGAAAGCGATAAAGAAAGAAATGTATTTTGCGGCCCGTAGCGCGGGATGGCTGCCGCTCAAGCGCTTCCAGACTGTCTTTCTTGAAGCAAAGTACCAAACAGCAAGAGCCGCTACAGAAAAAATCAAAGGCAACGACAGACTATGGTTGACGCTGTTCATGGGGTTCCAGCCCTGGCTGTTTCTTCTGATTTTTGTCCTGATCTTCTTCGTTACTGCCTTGACCACGAACTCTGCTTCCGCCTCCTCCTTTTTCTTCAGGAAGCCGATTATAAAGCTTCGTGGCTATTTCAAGATTCCTTTTGGCTTCAAAAAAATCCGGCTTCATTCTAAGAGATTCCTTATAGTATTCAATCGACGACATAAGCATGGAAACGTCCCCCTTTGAGAGCGCCTCCCTGAAATAGAGATTAGCCAAGTCGTACAGAACCTCGTGCTTCATCGTTGATATTTTATCCATAGCGGCGGCGTAAGCTCTGGATCCGCCATCAAACACCGAACGAACGTTGTACGCGTCCGCAAATGCCACAAACTCTTCACGCGCCGTTCTGTATTGGCTGTAAAAATACGCAAACGACCCGCCAGAGAGAAGAGCGACCAAGGCCGCGATAACAAAAAGCGCGCGCCTAATCATCATTGCTTGACCTCCCGGATTTTACCGCCATTTCCAAAAGAACCGTGAGTCCCAGCAGAGAAAACCATGCCAAGGCCGCGCCGTAAAAGAATTTGTCCAGACGGTATTCGGAAATTTCTTCCGGGTATTTCACTATCCCTTTTTGCAGAGTCCTGATTTTTGCCATCACCATTTCCAATTCCGCCGGTCTGTCGCCGCGGAACTGTTGTCCCAAGGTTCCCAACTTTTTCACAAAATCAGGAACCGCTTTGTAAAGCAACCAATCCGATTCCGGACCTATAAAAACGTACCAGAAGTTTATGTTGCGCTCTTTAATCCATCTCGCCATATCGTCCGCGCCATCCATTCTTCCGCCTCCATCGGTCAAAAGAATAATGGCCTTGGCGTTCAAAGAAGGACCTTCCGGAAAAAGCGAAACGGCTCTCACAATCGCGGAATCTATAACGGTGCCGCCTAAGTTCGGGCAAATTACCCCAGACATCCGGATAAACCTTTCTTTGTTGAAGATAAATTGAGACCGGGTAATCATAGCCGAGCCAAAATCAATCAGCGCATAGGCGTCGCCGGGACGCTCAAGCGCGAATTTCCGCATCAAATCGGTGGCAAAAAATATTTTTTCAAACTTTCTCTGCTCGTCAAAATACTCACCGAACATACTCCCGCTGCAGTCGCGGATAAATACGATTTGCGCGCCTTCGTGTATGCCTTCCCGTTTATAGTCGGTAAGCGTTATGCCGGCCAAGCCAAGCGACAAACTCGCTATCACGAGCGCCGTAAGGACGCTAGCGCCCACTACAATAACCCTAGAAAACAAATTTACCGGCAATAGTTCAAAGCTGGAAAAAATAAAAGCGCTCCTCGCCCCCCTCTTCAAAAGCGGGAGGAGGACGAGGGTGAGTAGCGCCAATGCCAGAGGGTATTGGATTTTCACTGCCCCCGCCTCCTTTCTTTAAGGTGCGCCTTAAGAAGTTTGCGAAGCAGTGCGGCAAGCCACGCTCTCGTACTTGACAAATCTTGTTTCCCCAGCCTTGAGTCGTCGGCGAAGAAATATTCTTCCGCCGACTTGAAAAAGTTTTCGATCTCCCATTTCAACGGCACAAAATCCTTATGCTCTTCAAAAAACCCGTCCAGTTCAAAGCCGAAATACGATTTTCCCGCGAAGTCGTTAAACGCCCTATAAGCGAGAGTGAGCGCCGCATCGGCGGTCTTCGCGCTCTTCATGTTACGGAGAGCCGTCCTGAAGGGCGAGCGCCTTTTTTCCGAAACAAGTTCGGCAATCCTGTACCAAAGTATAACAACCGTAATGCAACAAAGCGACACGAAAAGCGCGAGCGCGGCAATGCTTACACGCCAGTAATTGGGCTCCCGGGGCGCCAAATCCGGAGAAAGGACCATGACCTTGCCGTCTTTTTCCGTAAGAGACGAAACGGCGATATCCGCTCCCGGAACGAAAACGGAGAAGGCCGCGCTATCTTTTGGCGCCGCTTTTATCTCCGTTACTTTTCCGCCTTCAATCCGACCGACAAGATCGACACGCGACTCTGCCGGATTTCCCGTTTTGACAAATTTCACCGGATAATCCGGAATCTTAAGCGCCGTAGTTGCTTCCGGAACGTAAAAAATCTGATAGTACAAGATAATGCGATAGCGTAAATCATAGTCGTTCTCACCGGCGCCCGTATAAACTTTCTCCGTGGAAAACCCCTGGATTACAAGCTCCAGCCAGTCGTTGACCCTCCGGCGGCTGCCGGCAGTTACCGACGCCTCATCCGGAGTAAATTGGTTTGATACCGTAAATTCGGCTTCAATTCTTACGGTGTCGCCAACCGAATAACTATTATCCGGTATAAGGTAATTAACACCAATATTTCCCCTCAAAGGATCAGTTCTTTCCCCTGCCGACAAACTTCCCGAAGCTGCGAGCTCCAGAAAAAAAGCGGCGGCAAGGGAGAGAATGATTGGTTTTACTCTCAAATATCTTCTCATCTCCCCCACCTCCTTTCTAACCGGCCCTCTTCAAGAAAAACGCGGCTATATCGCGCGGTTTGAAATGGTCAACCGCAAAAATCGGATCGATATTCCAAGTCCGGAAAACGTCGTATAACTCACGACGCCTTTCCTGGAATGCGGTTTTGAGCTCTTCACGCCGTCTCGGCGTGAAGAGCTCCCGCCTGCGTTCTTTGGTTTCCGGATCAATAAGCCACGCCAAGCCCCAATTCACGATATTATCAAATTCAGCGGAATCCCAAAAAACAACGGGGACGACGTCGTATTCCTCGCCTGCCGCAGTCAAAAACCTCTTGACGGCCTCGCGAGGCAGAATAAAATCGCTAAGCCAAAAAACCAACGACGGCTTCTTGGGCAGGTAATCCAGCGCCTCCATAAGGCCTCTGCTTCCCGAGGCAGTAGGCGTGAAAGTCCATAACCATTCGGCTATTTCCAAAGAATAACTCCGGGCCATCATGGGCTCAAAATAACTGACAACACTGTCCCCATAAGCCACGAGGCCAAACCTGTCGCCAACCCTATAGGACGAAAACCCTATGGAAGCAACGAACTTGGCAATCTCCCTTATTTTAGTAACTGTCCCCGAGAAACTCATGGAAGCGGTGACGTCAACGACGCATATAACGTTAATGGCGCTTTTTTGCTCCACGGTTTTCACAAGCGGAACCCGACTACCGGCTATTACACTGGCCGTCCAGTCCACGTTCGGAAAATCAGGATTGTCAAAAATGCTCTGGTAGCCATTGATTCGGAATCCTCCGCCTTTTGTAAGACTGGGATGGAGACCAGGCGTATAATCTTTTGACAACAATTCAAAATAATAGTCTATTTCTTTAATGTAAGCCGCAAGAACGTCTTTCATTTTGATGCGTCTGCTTGACCGGGAATTTCAATCTTGTCCAAGACGGCTTTCAAGAAATCCCGCGCAAGAGTTGCGCGATTTCTTTGGCCGGATGCTCGCGAATTCACGAAAATACGGTGAGCCAGAGTAGTCTCTGCCACGCGCAAAGCGTCTTCCGGCGTAAGATATTCCGAACCGCGCCGGAAAGCCGCGACCTTGGCAATGCGTCGCCATTTGGCCGCTCCTCTTGGTGAAACACCCGAAGAGTTCTGCCTGTTGTCTACAAGATCGTCAACATTTTCAATCCCGTCCAGCTTTACACCGAACCTGGAAGGTTCGCGCGTCGCGCGAACAACATCCATCAGGTAGTCGGCCATCTTGTCCGTCATGCGCACAGACTCCTGAATGGCGTCAATCATCTGGCAAAGCTCATCCAGATCAAGAACCGTATTAATGCCGAGAACCAGCTTGCCGATATCGTCAAACCTGTGATCGGTCAAAATGTTCTTTTCCGCCATCAAAGCCGGATAACCCAGCTCAATGTTCTGCATGAAACGGTCAAGTTGCGGCTGCGGTATCTCAAAAGTTTCGCCTCGCGTAACTTTATTTTTAGTGGCAACCACAAGGAGACGCGACAAAGAGATGGTCCTCGTGGGCAAAGTAAGCTTGCCTTCGTTCATAATTTCGAACCAAAACGCCTGCGATTGCGAAACGAAGCGGGTAATTTCATCAAGAAGCGCGACCGCGATATCCGGGCCTTTCTCAATAAGCGGTCCGGGGTAAAACTTCGGATCGCCGTTTTCGTTGGGTTCCGTCACATACATGAACTGATTCGGCATAAAGTCCGGCCTTCCATCAAACTTGACCAATTCGCCACCCAAAGTCCTCGCAACCGCGAGGCAGAGCGTCGTCTTGGCCAAACCAGGCAGACCGTCAAAAAGAATATGGCCGCGACACATAACAGACAGCACAACCAATTCGACGGTTCTGTCAATTCCAATAATAACTTTCTTGATTTCATTCTCAACCCCAATCATCTTTTTTAGATAATCGCTTAACTTTCCGTCCTTAATCATTTTCCTTTCCCTTTCCGTCCGATTTTCCCGCAAACGGGAAAACAGCAGGACTTATCATCCATATTGATTTTTCAAGACTATTTCGCTACTTGTACATTAAAACTAAAGCCACGCCAGGTCAATCCCGCCAGAAGCAGCCCGCCCTAAGGCCATCCGGACGCGCAGACCCCGTTAGAGAACGTTGCGCCTAACTAACACGACATCAGTCCCAATGTTACGTCGGGACTTTTCTCTAATGGAGCAAGCGCGGACATGTCCGCCGGTAAGCAGGCGCGACTTCTAACAGGACCAATCCAAATACCACAAACCAAAAACCCCGAGTTTTTCGGGGTCTTACAGTTACATTTAATCATTCCGGGAGGGCGGTGGTCAGAGATGACGTACGAGGCATAGGCGCTGGGGTCTGAAGTTTGGGATAGGTGGGCGGTGTTTGAGGCGACTGATTCGGAAAAGGGCCTGGTGCCGGCTGGTTGGGCGCCGGCACAGGTTGATTTGGCGCCGGAGTCGGCGGGACAAGCGGCGGAAGAGCAGGTGCCGGCGGTTGTGGCATTTTAATGAAATTGGTCCCATCGGCTAGCCGGACTCTCCTTACAAGGTAGTCCTCGCCTCTTCTAATCTTAATGACGGCCTCGTCGTCAAGATAGAAGTTCAAATTAAGCCACTCGATGAATTCAGACACGTCGCCGATTTCATAATTCTTGTTCTTTAAAATATCGCTCACGCCAAGGAGTATGTCCCCTTTTTTGATTTCGGCTTTAGCGGCCGGTGAATCGGGAAGAATTTCCACCGCGACAACGCCGGTCTCTTCATCGCCAAGCGTGAGCCCCTTGCGTTCATCGGGCTTCAACTCCCACGCATTCGCCATCGCAATACCTAGTACGCCATGCTTAATTTCTCCGCCAGCCTTCATCTTGGGCCACAATACCTTAAAAGCGTTGACCGGCGTAATAAGACAAATCGGGTGCGGTATAATCATTATAGCATCGACGAAACCGACAACCCGGCCGGCTCTATCAACAGCCAGCCCGCCAGAATTGCCGGGATTGCAGGTAACGTCAGCAGCCAGAAATCTTGAAACTTTACCCGGGATATATGCCTTCCCCGAAGAAAGCACGCCCTCAAACCATAAGAATTTTAAAACCGACGGATTCCCCAAAACATAAAGTGCGTCACCAACATTAAGCTTATCGGAGTTTCCGAGAGTAGCGTAATCGGACGGCTGCGCGCTCTTATCGGTGAGCGTGAGAACCGCCAGATCAAACATCGGATCCCATCCAAGCTTTTTCACTTCATAAAATTTCTTCTGGCCATAAAACTGAACCTGCAGAACGTCCTGACTGCCGCTCACTACGTGATGAGCCGTGAGCACATAGTAGCTGTCGCCTTCTTTCCAGACAAAACCGCTTCCATTAAAATAACCTTCCTCGGCGTTATCTTTTTTAGTAGTCCAGCCCCTGATATATACGGTGTAATTCCGAACGTAATTATAAAGGTCACTGCCAGAAAGTGACGGACCCTGTGCCAGCGATGACGCGGTATCTTTAACCGAACGAAGCATGTTAAACCAAGGCGGAGGAAAAGCCAAAATAGCTACAAAAGCAACGGCTACCAAAGCGACGAGGGCGGTGCAAAGCATCAATTTCTTGCCCATTCAAGCACCTGTTTTCTGTTTTCAAAAAAGTTATTTACTACCTTTTACATTACAATTTTTCGCCAGATTAAGTCAACTCATTTCGTGAAACTTGAAGCGTAAAACATAAAACGCCAGATTGGCCATTTCCCTTCCAATGTTTCAAGTTTCGTCCCGTTAGAGAACGCCCTCGCGAAGCGAGTGGCGTGAGCCACCCAGGGGCGCCTGCCTGCCGGTAGGCAGGGCTTTTCTCTAACGGGATTCACGTTTTACATTTCATTCTCTAGGTCTCTGCTTCCTCCTTGACTTCTTCGCCAGCCTCGGGGGTTTCGGTTCCCTTTAACGGATGGGTCCACGAAGCGTAATCACAAGCCGGATACCGCGAACAGCCCCAGAATATTTTCCCGCGCGCCCGCCCGTTTGAAACCCTGCGTTCCACCACGTCTCCTTCGCCACACTTGGGACACTTCATTCCTATAAGTTTCTGCTCGGATTTAAGTTTCTTCGTATTTTTACATTCGGGAAATCCGCTGCACGCTAGAAACTTCCCGAACCGGCCGCGCTTTACAATCATCGGCTTCCCACATTTTTCGCAGACTTCGTCCGTCTTCTCTTCAAACTTTTCCTTATCAACAGTCTCGTATTTTTCCTCAAGATTTTTACTGAACGGACCGTAAAAATCGGTAAGAACTTTTCGCCAATCCTGCCTGCCTTCGGCTATTTCGTCAAGTTCTTCCTCCATTTTCGCCGTAAAATCTATGTCAACTATTTGTGGAAAGTGTTCGGAGAGCGTTTTGTTGACAATCTCCCCTATCTCTGTCGGGTGAAAACGTCTTTCTATTTTTTCAACGTAATTCCTAGTTTGAATAACCGAAATTGTAGGCGCGTAAGTTGACGGACGTCCAATGCCGTATTTCTCAAGCGCTTTAATGAGGCTGGCCTCGTTGTAGCGGGGGGGCGGTTCGGTAAAATGCTGCGCGCTTTTCATCTCGGAAATTGTAAGTCCCTCACCTTCCTTTAATTCCGGCAATTCTTTCTCTTCAAACTTGGTGGGCCAGATTTTGAGATACCCGTCAAATTTTAGGGTGCTTCCGTTCAACGAAAAAATATATTCGCTTCCGCTTTTGCCTCTTAGCCCGATCTCCGCGCGGGCCGTGCTGAATACCGCCTGCGGCATCTGCGAAGCCATGAACCTGCGCCATATAAGATCGTATAGCTTCTCTTCGCCTTTGTCCGCAAATTCCGCCACGCCTCCCAAGCTTTTCGGATGCAAAGCGGGAGAGGTGGGCCTTATTGCTTCATGAGCCTCTTGCGCGAGGCGCGATTTTTTCTTAAAGACCCGTGGGGCTCCCTCCGAATACTGCGCGCCTAAGTTGGTATCAAGCCAATTTTTGGCGGCCGAGAGCGACTCCGTCGATAAATTTACCGAGTCCGTTCTCATATAAGTTATCCTCCCGCTTTCGTAAAGCTTTTGCGCCAGAACCATGGTTTTCTTTGACGAGAAGCCCAGTCGCTTGGCCGCTTCCTGCTGCAAGGTGCTCGTTATGAAGGGCGGCGAAGGATTCCGGCGCGTTTCTTTTCTCTCAACGCTCAAAATTTTGGCATCCGCGCCGCGTATGTCATCCTCTATTTTTTTTGCCCCGGCTTCGTTTTTTATTTCAAGCTTCTGGATCTCCTTGCCGTCAATTTTATACAAATCGGCTTCAATAGTATTCGTATCGCCCGCGGTGAGTCCAGTCGAACCGCCGCTTCTTTTAAAAACCGCGACAATTGTCCAGTATTCTTCCGCCTTGAAAGCCCTGATTTCGTTTTCTCTTCCAACTATAAGGCGCAAAGCCACGGACTGAACCCTGCCCGCCGAAAGGCCACCCGTTATTTTTTTCCATAGGAAGGGAGACAGTTTGTAGCCGACGAGGCGGTCCATAACACGCCGCGCCTGTTGGGCATCCACGAGGTGCATGTCCAGAGGACGCGGATTTTTGATGGCGTTATCTATCGCTTCTTTCGTGATTTCGTGGAAAACAATTCTCTTGACCTCGTGTTCCTTGGTGTCGGTTTTGACTTTCCCCTGTTTGGGTTTTGAGTCTTGAGTTTTAAGTTTTGAGTTTTCAAGCCCCAGGGCTTGGATTAGATGCCATGCTATCGCCTCCCCTTCTCTGTCTTCGTCGGTAGCGAGAATAATTTCTCCCGCTTTGGCCACCTCCGCTTTAAGTTCTTTTAAGTTAGCCCTCGCTTTTTGTGGAATTATATAGTGAGGTTCAAAGTTTTTTTCAACGTCAACGCCGAGCTTGCTTTTCGGCAAGTCCCTGATGTGTCCGTAGGATGATCTTATGGCAAACGATTCACCCAGAAAATTCGAAATCGTTTTCGCCTTCGTCGGCGATTCAACGATAACAAGACTCTTCATCCCTCACTTTTCAAAGATAAGTCGCTTCGCGACCGCAGAAGCGTTGTAATAGTTTTTTGTATTAATGAATTTAGCAATTTGCATAATTTAAAATTAAGATACTGTTGAAATCTTTGAAGAGTGAGGGATTAATCGTGTATTTTAATAGTATAACCCGAACCGTCTTCTTCCACCAAACCAGAAATTATAAGAAGCGCGAGTTCGCGGTTAACTGCTTGGGGTTCAAGATTAGTCAATTCAATGATTTTGTCAACTTGGAGAGGGGTTTTTGATTTGGAAACTAAGTCCAAAATGCATTGAGCTTCGGCAGAAATTATTTCTCCACCGGCAGCGAACTGCCTACGGGCCGATTCGCCAATTTGCCTACCGGAACCGGCCGTTTCATTGCTCCTGCGGCTCGGAACGGCCTCGGCTCTCGGCGTGCCGACTCCTTCGGAGACCGAGCTCGGCATGCCTCCGAGACATTCCGTACGACAAACAGGCGAGTCGTCTTCCGCATTAATTCGTGTCGTTTCGTGTTTCTCTAGATTCGTGTGAATTAGTGTATTCTCAAAATCAAAAAGAGTTGGGCGTAGGTGGGCGGAAAAAGAAGATAAATCCTCAAGTATGTCCTCAACCGAGTTTACAAGACGGGCGCCGTCGCGTATAAGCGCGTGCGAACCTGCGTGCTGCGGATGGCCGGCCGGACCGGGAAAAACAAAAACCTCGCGCCCCTCTTCGGCGGCGATTCTCGCGGTAACAATCGCTCCCGATTTCGCGGGCGCCTCAATCACTATTGTGGCCTGGCATAAACCGGCCACTATCCGGTTGCGCTCCAGAAACTGATGCGGCATGGCTGGCGTTCCCGGCTCATATTCCGAAATAATCGCGCCTCCGTGTTTTAAAATTTTATTCGCTAAGTTTTCGTTCTGCGCCGGATAAACCATATCTATGCCGTTACCCAAAACCGCCACGGTTTTCCCGCCGCCCAAAAGCGCGCCTTCGTGCGCCGCCGCATCAACTCCCATCGCGAGACCGCTTACAATAACCATTCCCTTCTCGGCGAGGGCTTTAGCGGTTTTCTTGGCCAAAGCCCTGCCTTCTTCCGTTGCTTTTCTTGTTCCCACAATCGCGACAAAAGTTTTTTCAAAATCCGGCAATTTTCCTCGTACAAAAATTTTCCGCGGTGGCTCGTGAATCTCCCGCAAAAGCGGCGGGTAGTTCTTGTCTTTTATTTTTATTTCCGCGATATCCATGTTTATTTGCATTATAATACGCCGAGAAGCAAAAGCCATGCAAATGCATGGCTCTAGGCGGTTATAATCTAGCGCACCCATTCGTATTCGGTCCGGCAATATTCCCTGCCCATTTCTCTCAACTTCACCCTTAGCATAAAAGGCAAAGACGGAGCCGTGTCAAGAACATACTTATACACTCGTCCATCCTCTATTTTGAGGCTTTCTTGGTAACCCTTTAAGATTAGCCGTTTCTTTGTTCCGTCTTCCAAAGTAAGGGTGATGTGCGGTCCATACAGACCAAGAAGATATGAGTATGACTTTAATTCTGCTTTCACAACCTTTGAACATTTCTGAACTTCTTTGACCGATACCTCGGCGCAAGCGACCAAACCCAGAAACAATAAAGACAAAATCCCGGCGCTCCACCTTCTCACTTTTTCTGCCCTCCCTCGCGTTTGCGCCGATCTAAGGCCCCTACTCTTCTGTCCAATTCATCTCTTAATACTTCCGTCTGCCTAATCATTGTCTTCAGCTTATGAACATTCCTAACGGCTTCTACCAGAAACATCTTTAAAAAACAGTTCTTACAATAGCCATCCACATAATGATGGCTGGTATAAACTCGGGATTTATAAATTCCCCGCAACCCCACCCTTATCACGGTAACGGCCCTGCCACAGCCACCCTTGCAATATTTGCCGGGTCCTAATGCCATTTCACCCGTCCCTCCATTCCTGAATCTTTTTGTGGTCACCCCCGAGAAGTACTGGCGGTACTTTACGTTTTTTGCCTTTTACTGTCAACGTCTCCGGCCTTGTATAAACCGGGTATGAACCTTTAATTTCTTCCAACGATTCCCGCTTGCCGATAAATCCGGACAGTTGCCGCGAAACCGCCTCAACCAAAACCATCGCGGGCAACTCGCCGCCGCTCAAAATATAGTCCCCGATAGAAATCTCTTCGTCGGCGATATATTTCGCGACGCGCTCGTCAATGCCCTCGTAACGTCCGCAGATTAAAATAAGCCGGTCGTATTTCGCAAGCCGTTTCGCTGTTTTCTGGTCCAGTTTTTCGCCTCGCGTGGAAAATAAAATGACGCAAGATTTCAACCTCTCGCTTGTTGTTTGTCGCTTTAAACTTGCAACCGCCTTAGCTATTGGTTCCGCTTTTAAAACCATCCCCGGTCCTCCGCCGTATGGGCTGTCATCAACCACTTGATGTTTGTCTTCCGTATAATCGCGAAGGTTGTGAACTTTGATATCCAGTAAGCCGTTTTTACGGGCACGCTTAAATAACGATTCGTTAAAGTAAGAATCAAAAATATTTGGAAAAATCGTAACAATATCGAATCTCATGCTTGACCTTCTTGGGGTGGCTCATGAGGCGGCATCCCCCGCCCCGATGGGCGAGGCTCACCGAAGGCGGCCCGCCCTGTCTGAAGCGGAGTTTCCGGTTTTGTCTCATTTGGCCCGCCTGTCATTCGTTCCTCGGGCCTGACCGGGCGAGGCCCACGTTCACGCTCATTCCCAAATTTTTCGCTTAACGTTCTACGCAAATCTTCAACGTTCGGCCTTGCTGAAGATGTTCGCGGCGCCTCGTACGGTTTTATCTCATAAGGCGGCCGATCACGCCTAATCTCTCCGCCCGGACGCGATTGTACGCCATTACGCTGCGGAGAAAAAGACGGTTTTTTTATGTCACGCGCGGGGTACGCGGGATGCATAAATGGAGACCGTGCAACTGTTTCAATATCCGGCCTCAAGACACTTCTCAAGGACTGCTCGTCGCGGCGGCCGATTTTATCTCCGACAACTGCTTCGGAATCGTTTTTCCATTCGTTCGCGATTTTTTCATCAACCACGGCCCGCGGCAAAGCGTATTTTTCGCGGGAATTAGCGACGATTATGTCTTTAAAGTTTTCGGCGGGCGGCGTAAGAGGCGGCAAAATTTTCGCGGAGAACGGCCTGGACGCTATGCCGTCTATCAAAAGCCGCATATAAACCGTGTAGTTTTCAAGATTAACCAAATCGGTCGCCTCAAATTCCGGCATAAATTCCTTTTCCAAAAATTCGGCGTCCGCGGCACCGATACGGAAACAAACTAAAGTACCCACGTTCCCGAATACAGCCGCGCGGACTTTTTCATCAAGCTGTTCTATATATTGATGAGCAAGGATAAGACTCAAGCGGTATTTTCTCGCCTCCGACAGTATGTTGGCGAAAGATTCGGTAGCAAAGTTTTGAAACTCATCAACGTAGAGGAAAAAATCTCTGCGCTGCGACTCCGGCACGTCTACCCTTCCCATCGCCGCGAGCTGAAGACGCGTAATAATCATCGCGCCCAAAAGCGCCATATTGTCTTCGCCTATCCTTCCTTTGGAAACATTTACTATCAAGATCTTCCCCTCGTCCATAATACGCCTCATATTTATGGTGGAATGCGGCTGTCCCACTATGTTTCTGATGAGGGGATTCGAGATAAATTGCCCGATTTTATTTTGAATAGCTGCCACGGCTTCCGACTCAAACCTTTGCGAATATTTCGCGTATTCATTCACCCAGAAAGCCTTGATAACCGGATCGGATAGGTTCGAAACTATTTTTTTGCGGTATTCCGGCTCGGAGAACATCCTCATAACGCCTAAAAGCGTTGAATCCGGAAATTCCAGAAGTGCCAAAAGCGTATTGTTCAGAATGTATTCCATTCTCGCCGACCACATATCCACCCATATTTTTTTGAAAATGCCCATTAAACCGGAGGCCACGAGGTGCCTGTGTTCCGTCGCCACTTTCTCCAGAGGGTTAAAGGCTATGGGGTACGCCGTATCCGAGGGATTGAAATAAATAACGTCGTCAATGCGATGCTCCGGAATAAAGTCCAGCATTTTCTCGGCGAATTCGCCGTGGGGATCCACGACGGCAACTCCGTGCCCAGCGCGGATATCGTTAATGGCCATAAGTTCTGAAAAATTTGTTTTACCGGAACCGGTTTTACCAATAACGTAAACGTGCCGGCGCCTGTCGTCGGTTCTAATGCCGAAACGGACCGCGCCGCTCCTAAAATTCGTCTCTCCGAATATATTTATGTCGTTATTTAGGAAATCCATGGCAGTTACTTATAACCAATAACTGATAGCGCGCAACTCTGAACTGGCGGCTATAAGCTGTTAGTTGTGAGTTATTAGTTAACTTATTACCACATTTTTATCCGAGCGGCAAATTGGGCGGTGGCTCGCCTTTTTTGGATTCAAGCCGCCGTAGCCTCGGAGCTTCCACGACCAAAGTCGGGAAATGGAAAATCGTCGCGAGTTCCTCTGTATTCATAACGAAAGCCTTGTGAGCAAACGATCTCGTCTTATAAGCCAAAATCAGCTGCCGTTTTTTTAAGTACTCGTTCCGCGCTTTGAACGGCCAGCTTCCCTTCGTCACCGTATCGCCGTCCGGTTTTAAAGCATTTAGGTTTTTAGTATTAAACTGCTGAAACGCGCCGATTATAGCGGCAACGTTAGATCTCGTAAAACTTCCACGATTATCTATATAAACAAACCTCAAATTCGATCGGCAGCCAAGTTTTGATATTTTTTCCTCAATCGCCTCAACAACATCCCTCTTGCCGGGAGTAAGAAACGAGAGCTGGTTTGCGGGCCCCTCTCTCTTTTCTTGCTTACCGGGCTCGGGCAATGACGGCGGCACGAAGGGAGCTTTGGCCAAATCCGTTAAAAAATTAAACACCGGCGCGAACGACACAGACTGTGACTCTTTCGGTTTTGCTCCTATGAGCTCCGCGACAACGCCTTCGGCTTTTTCTTTCCATTCGTCGCCGGCAGGCTCCACGAGGAGTTGAATCCACATTATTTCTCCCTCCTTAAGCTTGGACATCACCTCCGTGATAGCCGCTATCGGGTCAAGGCGCCGCTCGTCTTCTTTGTCCTCAAAATATTCGTATGTTCTTATCGGATACGCATCTTCTTTCGCCAGCATGAAATTCATGCCGAAAAGGTCGTAGGTTTCGTTCGGCAAAATGGACGGCAGGTCCTGGACGTAATCCACGGCCTCTACGATTTCCGCCTCCGGATATTGAGCGTAGACAGCCGCCTCAATCAAATTGCGGTAGCCTTCGGGCGTACGCACGTAGAAGGTCACCCCCCCCTTATGACCCACCAATTCAAAACTCACCCAGTCGGAAACTTTGCCGGTCCACCATTTGTCTACAAATTTGGGAGACGACTGAAAACCGTGGAGCGCGGCGAATATCTGCTCCATGGCTTTGGGAGTGCGTGATATATTTTTGGGAACCTTTATCTCGAGAAGGGTCCACGTCATGCTCCGCAAGTAAAGCCCCTCCACATAGCCGCGCCACATTTCCAAAAAAGTAAAAAATAAAAAAGGCGGCAATATTAACCACCACGTTAGAGCAAAAAGCTGCCAGATTATTTGAAGAACGTCACCCGGAGTCATATTTCAAGTTTCATACATCGCACCCGCGATGTAAAGACGGATAATCCACACGTAAAATAGGCGGGCGGGAATGTTTTAGGCTTCGTTAGTGTGGTAACGGCCGTCCGACATGCGCTTAAAAAGCCTCCTGTTCTGTAAATTAAGAAGGATGGTATTTTCCTTAAACAGCCGCTCCTTTAATACCAGTTTAATGAGATTCCCCGACTCCAACGGTCCACTCGACTTCAATATTCTTGAAATGACTTCGCGCGCCGTACCGGGCTTGTAGCCCTGCTCGGCAAGAGCGTAAATGCCGCGCCCAACCAAAACGAATCTGCCATCCTTTATCAGTTCATTATGCACGGTAGATGCGTAAACTCTTTTACTGTCAAATTTTCTTTCCTTTATAAAAGTCGCGATCTCTCTGAAGTGAGCCGGTTTTTCGGCGTTCTTAAGAACCAGATAGGCGCGATCACGTATCGTTTTGGGACAAATTTCGGGCCATTCCGTAAGTCCAAAGTCGCCGTACTGATTAACGCCAAATTTTTTGGAAATCGTTAAATAGTTCACGCCGACGGACTCACCCATGCCACTCCCTTGAATCAGCGGGGGGAGAGAGCTGTTTCCCTTCGCGGCGAGAAGAACTTCGTTCTTTTTTGAAACAAAATAGCTGCACACCTTGCCTATAAGCGCCCTCGCGTCGCCCAAAGATTTTTCGTCCGCGTACCAGAATGAATAAAAGTCTTTATCTTCCCCGTAATATTTAAAACTGTCATTGGCCTTAAGCAGGAGGGCCAGTTGGAGCGGCTTCAAATCCGACTTGGCTTCAGTCTTGAGATCGGCCAACATGGCCGATTCCAGCCGTACATTGCCGAAACCATCCATATAGCTTTTTACGTACGCAAAAAATTCCCCGCCGTGCCCGGAAGCTATTTTTTCTCCGACTGAAGAAAGCGCCGTTGCCTCTATCTGGCGGACTCTTTCTCTTGTTATGCCGTACTTTTTGCCAAGCTCGGCCAACGTCAACTCGCCTTTGGCTTTTGCATCAAGGTTAAACCTTTTATACAAAATATCCTTCTGTCGGGAATTTAGGTCGGCTGTTAAAGCCGATATCAAAACGTCTACGCCCTGCATAAATTTATTGGTTATAGATTACCACTATAACAAAATAATGTCAAGTGGTGGCCTTAGCTGGAGCGCCCTAGATCCAGCTGCCATTCTTCATGTAAATAATATACGCTATTTGAAGACCGATAGCAAGCCCCTTATGTCAAGAAGCGGATAGGCCTCTATTTACCGCCGTGCCGTTTCATCTTAAGGTCATACCAAACCGTGAGCAATGGGCTTGCGACAAAAATAGAAGAATAAGCGCCCGCTACCACTCCCACAAGTATAGTCAGTGTGAAATATTTCAGAGTTTCGGGGCCCAGAATGAGCATGCCCACAAGCACAACCACAAGAGTAAGGGAGGTGTTTAAAGACCTCGCGAAAGTTTCGTTGATACTTTTGTTAACAATAAATTTAAGATTGCTCCGGTCGCGGGCAAGTGTAAGATTTTCCCTGATACGGTCAAAAACAACAATAGTGTCGTGAACCGAGAAACCCATAATAACAAGCATGGCAACTATAAAGTTTGTATCGATCTCTGCTCCTTGAAAGAGTGACAGCCACGCGAACACCCCGGCCGGAATCGCGACATCGTGAAAAAGTGTAATTAAAGTTATAAAGCCGTACTGCCACGAACTGATGGGTTTGGAAACTTTACGGAACGCGAAGGCGATGTAAAGGGAAATTGCGACAATCACAAGAATAAGAGCGACAATGGCGTTACGGCGTAACTCCGCCCCGATTGACGGTCCCAACGACTGAAAAGATAGTTCGTTCAAATTCCCGAATTTATCTTGAAGTTTTTTGGAATAGTCCTTGTGAGCCGCTTCGTCCAAAGTTTTAAGCCGCACCAGGAAACTTGAGTCCTGGCTTTCGGTAACCACGGCCTCGTCATGAAGATCATTCTTGAAAAAGTTATTGACGTCGGAGATCTGCGGCACGTTCACAAATTTTATGTTCCACAAAGTTCCCCCGGCAAAATCTATGCCCGGCTTAAATCCCAAAACAATAACGGAAATCATTCCAGCAAGCACTAAAATCCCGGATGAGATAAGAAATATATTTCGTTTGCCTATTATATTCATAGCAGTAACTAATAACTTATAACTAATAACAAAGAACAAGCTGGCCGATTGTGTGTCATGAGTTATTAGTTGTCGGTGATGCCTGTTTATTTTTGATAGATACCCTCAAAAGCGACCTTGTGACGGTAATGGCGGAAAACATAGAAAGAAGCACGCCGATTAAAAGAGTGAGCGCGAAACCCCTCACAAAACTGGAAGTATAGTAGTACAAAATCAAGGCCGCGATAATCGTGGTAAAGTTGGAATCGCGAATGGATGTCCACGCCCGCTTGAAACCTTCTTCAATCGCCGAGGTGAAAGCGAGTCCCTTCGCAAGTTCTTCTTTGGTGCGTTCAAATATAAGAATGTTCGCGTCCACCGCCATGCCGATGGAAAGTACAAAACCCGCGATGCCGGACAAGGACATTGTGACGCCAATTTTAAATATTGCGAGTGCCAGAATTATATAAATGATAAGGGCTATGGCCGAAAATATGCCCAAAAACCGGTAGTAAATAAGCATGAACATGATAATAGCCAGAGTGCCAATCAAGCCCGCAAGCAGGGCCTTATTAAGCGAATTCACGCCCAAGGTGGCGCTAACCGTCTGCTGGCTTATGAGTTTTATGGGAGCAGGAAGCGCGCCAGCGTTGAATCTTTCAACAAGCTGAATGGCCGCATCTCTCGTTATGCCTTCACCCGAAATCTGCGCTTTGCCACCGGTTATTTTTTCGCTTACATTGGGGCAACTGCGTTCCGCCGGCTCGTCGGGGAAAATTGGCGCGCCATCAACCAAAATACAGAGCGGCTTATTTACGTTTCTCGCCGTAATGTCTTCAAAAAGTTTAGCCCCTTCGTCGTTCAACGAAAACTCAAAGAGCGTTCTGCCTATGTTGTCCTGACCAAGCGTAGCACTCGTAATATATCTTCCCGTAAGATCCGTGGGAAGTATTTGTTTGGTTGTGATAGCGGTGCTTGACGCGCTTTGGCTGGTGCTCGAATCAACCGGCATCTCTACAATTTCCGCGAAATTTAAAAGCGGGGTTGAACCAATCTGCTCCAAAGCCGCGCTAACGTCTTTGATTCCGGCCAATTCCACGATAAGGCGGTACGCATTGCCCTCATGCGCCGACGCTACTTGTGACTCGCCTACCCCGAACAAATTGACGCGGCGTTCTATAACGTCACGCAAGCCGTTCATTATGGAATCGCGGTCATCGGTCTTTACCACCGACATATCAACTTCGTAAACCAAATGCGTGCCGCCAATCAAATCCAGCCCCAGGCGCCACGGCCTGTATTTTTCGCTAAACCATGACGGAAACACAAAAAAGCCCGCGGCGGCGGCCAAAACCAAAACGCCTATGAGCAATAACAAAGATTTCTGAAATAAATTCATACAATGCCCCAACCCTAAAACCTATTACCTATTACTTATAACAAAAATTAACTTTAGCGCAAGTGCGCGGATTTTTCAACATTTATGAAAAAGCCCACCGCGAAAACGGGGCGGCTTCGCCACGGGATTTCAAAACCGCCGATCGATCAATCTTTCTCCCGCATTGCAAAGTCTAATTAATTAAGACCTATTCCCCCGCCGGAGACTCTTCGCTAAAAACTCCATCCCATTCCCCTCGTCTAATTGCATCAACTGTTTTCTCTGCCTTACCTAAATCTTGATAGTAACGGCGAGCTCTCGTGGCTATAGTTCCAAAAAAACCATGTTCGCCGAGTTCCCGGTCTTCTTTTTTCTCCTTATCGTCCTTGAGAAAATCAGGGGTCCCGATTGGAAAATCTTTGAGCACCTGCCACTCGGTTTTAATGATCGCTCCGAAGATGGCGGCCGCAGCACGAACTACTTTAGGATTCTCCCGTGCCCACTCAAGAAAAGATGGATCATGCTCCACCTCCGTGTGGATAGTTGGCGGCTGCGGAGTAATTTCCTTCCGTTTCTCTTGGATTTCGTTATCGGATATTTTTTTATTTTCTGGTACTAATCGTTCTGCTCCAAACATAAGTTTATTGTTGTAAGGCCAACGATTTTGTAAATGCATCCTCGCTCCTCAATAGCTTGTCAAATTCTTCTAGACGGCCACTTTCTACCACCGATATCTTTTCTTTAATACTCCCGGTAATAAATCCGAGGCGCTCGGGTTGACGAGAAAGCGTTTCTAAAACATCAGAGCAAAACTCGTCAGCAATATTAGAAACAATTTTTTCCCATATTTGCGCATCGTCGGGCGCAATACCAGAGCCCCTAATCAAGGCAATTAATTTTTCTTTGCATTCGGCCATAACACTTTAGACTTTATTTAATATACATACTATAACAATTAATGTGATCTAAAGTAAGTCGTTGCTTTCGGCCCCTCGACCATCTCCTTACAGGAGATAGCGAAAAGAAAATAAGAGCAATTGAATAAAATTGGCTTTGTGCGTCCAGCAGGATTCGAACCTGCGACCGTCTCCTTAAAAGGGAGCTGCTCTGCCAGCTGAGCTATGGACGCACAAAACCAATTTTAAATTTATTTATTTTAATTGCTCTTATTTTCTATGAGCGCCCCGACTGGCAAAATGTAGTTTTGCCAAAGGGAGTTGCCCTGCCTGCCAGCAGGCGGGTCTACCGGACTGAGCTACGGGCGCGAATAATAACCTTTTACTTATAACAAATTACACCACAAAATACAAAATGATGGCGTCTGCTGGAGTTGTAAATCCGGTTCTGCTTGTCCTGCGGTTTTGTTCATATGGCAACTAGAAACCTGCCCGCTTAAAACGAGAAGAGATTTTTGTACAGCACCTATCGAAATTGCCTGCCGGCAGGCGGGTCCGCAATTTCAGCCCCGACGTTACGTCGGGGCTGTTCTGTGATGCTGGTAAAAAATCTCTACGAGTAATTAAATCTCCCCCCTCAAGTCCTCCAACAGCTGCCTGGCTTTGGCGCTAACTTTTTTGGGCATCACAACATCAAAAGTTATATATAAGTCTCCCCTTTTCCCAGAGTTCAACTTCGGCATGCCCTCGCCAGGTATCCGGAGGTTTTCTTTAAGACTAAAGCCCGCCGGAATCTCCACGCCAATATTTCTACCGTCAATGCCCGAGATTTCCAGTTTATTGCCCAGTAGGGCGTCAACCACGTTCAAACTTTTCGTCATGAAGAGGTCGTCTCCATCGCGCCTAAACACAGAATGCGGCCTCACCCTAACCCTCACATAGAGATCGCCGGACTCCGCGTTTCTTTCGCCGGCTTCACCCATGGATATTATCTTGATTATTTGGCCATCGCGTATGCCCGGGAAAATGTTGATGCCTATCTCCCGATTTCCATCGACTCTCCCCACGCCTCTACACTCCGCGCAGACCTTATTCGGAACTTTGCCGGTCGCGAAACACTGCGGACAAGGCCTTACTTGAGCAAAGTTGCCGAAAAATGTTTTTTTGGATTCCTGTATTTCACCCCTCCCGCCGCACATCGCGCATTCCTTTGTACCGGCCTTCACATCATGGCCGTACCCATCGCAATCTGAACATTTGACGTATGTCTTAATATGAGCTTTTTTGGATAAACCCCGGAATGCTTCTTCCAGCGAAACTGTCTCTGCGACCTCCAAATCCGAGCCGCGATTGTAGGCGCGCCTTTTTTGCCTTACGCCAAGGCCTTCAAAAAATGCCTCAAAGATGTCGCCCAGGTTGCCCGTATCCTCAAATCCGCCAGTGCCGCCAAACCCGAATCCGGCGAATGGATTTTCGCCCCCCATACCGCCAAAACCGGAAAATGGCTCGGCTGTGCCAAAGTGGTCGTAAGACGCTCTTTTATCTTTGTTGGACAGCACCTGATAAGCTTCGTTAATTTCTTTAAACCTGGCGCCGTCGCCGCCGCCTTTGTCCGGATGATGCTGATGCGCAAGCTTATAGTAAGCTTTTTTTATTTCTTCTTCGCTCGCGCCTTTCTGCACTCCTAAGATTTTATAGTAGTCTTTCATTGTATTACTTACGAAAGTACGAAATGATACGAACGTACGAAAACGGATTCTTTCTTTTTTCGTAATTTCGTATTTTTATAAATTTAGACAAAGATATTAAAACCTAAATAAGAAATAGTCAACCCCTTTAATATACGTCCAGAATTAACCTATTTCACGATAATGATTTCCTTGCTTCTGGATTCAAGCACTAGTTCCGCAAAACCAGCCGCCAAAAGTGTTTCGTAAATCAACGCCGATACCGCGTAAGTTACCCACATAATCGGAATGCCGATGCTTCTTACGACCAAGAACAGCGCCAGCGCGAGACCCGCAAAAACAAAATTCTTTTGGTCTCCGGAAAGACCGCCGGAAAATTGGACGAAGGCCCTGTACATAACGTCTATCACGCGTTCGTTATCGTTGGGCCAAACCCCGATATAATCCGCGACTCTTGCCTTTAAATCGTCGCCGGCTTGTTTACGGATAGCCGCCTTGTCGCTATCCGGAAGTCTTTTGTACGCCATTTGTCCTTCAAGCTGCTTCTCCACTACCGTTTGCACAGCATCACCGAACTTGCCGCTAAAGGATATGGGATAAAAATATTTCACGATTCCCTGAGTGGGCATCACTACCTTATCAAAGATATCCGGCGATATCAAAGTTTTCTGCGGATCGTACACCCCCACATAAGCGGCTACCACGAAGAGCGACACAGCCGTAATGACCTTGGGCAAGAGAACGCGGTTCACCGAGAAAATCCTTATCTTTAGATTGTATTGCAGTTCGTCGCGGCCGCGCCAGCATCCCCATAACAGAAAGAAGAAGGCGACTATCAGAGCGCCGAACAAAAAACCGGAAAAATGAATGTAGGAGAACGTGCCAATGGCCAAAACCTCAAAAAATATAGCAGTAACCAGCCGGCTGAAATCTTTGATAAAGACTGCCTCCAAAAAAATCGCGACGAGAAAAAACACGAGACAAACAAGAGCATATATTCCGCCGCTCCAATCTATAAGAAATCCGTAAAGAAAGTAAGAGAACCCTATCGCGCTAAACACACCCAAAAACACTATGGCGACAATTTTCCATAACGAGAAATCAACTTCCGCGATACTATTCTGGTTTGCGCTCGTCAGTAGGTCCGACATCTTTGTTATCCTTATTATACACCGCTGAACCTATTTTTTGAATCTCCGAAGAAAGTTCGGCGGTAGCGGACTTTATTACCTCTCCATTATCGCCGTCTTTTACGGCTTTAAGAGCGTCAATCTTCGCCTGGATACTCTTTTTTATGTCCCCCGGCACCTTATCGTCCGCGTCCTTCAAGGACTTCTCGGCAAGATACGAGAGTGATTCCGCCTGATTTTTTACTTCAATCAATTCCCGTTTTTTCTGGTCTTCGGACGCGTGTTCAGCTGCTTCTTTTTTTAATTCTTCAATCTCGTCTTTGGAAAGCGCCGTGGATGCTTCAATTTTGACCGACTGGCTTTTGCCAGTTCCCTTATCCTTGGCTGAAACGTTTAATATGCCGTTCGCGTCTATGTCGAATGTAACCTCAACTTGCGGCAGGCCGCGGGACGCCGGCGGTATGCCGTCCAAAATGAACTTGGCAAGGGTTTTGTTGTCGGAGGCCATCGGACGTTCGCCCTGCAAAACGTGAATCTCAACCGACGGCTGGTTGTCGGCGGCGGTTGAGAACACCTGCGTTTTAGCCGTAGGCACGGTTGTGTTTTTCGGTATCATGGACGTCGCCACCGCGCCAAGCGTTTCAATGCTCAACGTAAGAGGCGTAA
>Ga0209542_10003629_pt1 | contig 32800 bp, 43 predicted proteins | sample RifCSPhighO2_01_FD_184028 | JGI IMG/M metagenome (GOLD analysis project Ga0209542, IMG submission 184028) | Soil microbial communities from Rifle, Colorado - Rifle CSP2_plank highO2_0.1 (SPAdes) (version 2) | ecosystem: Environmental > Terrestrial > Deep subsurface > Rock core/Sediment ... | reverse complement strand
CAAGCGCCTTTGAGCTTACTTTTTCAGGGTCAGCCCATTCAATCTTGCCGTGGCCTTCTGTTCTTTCAGCATCTTCTTTCCACCCATACCCGTTTTCAACACACCATTTTGAGCCATCTGTTATTATTTCCTTGAACTGCTGCTTCGTTGCATTGACAAATCCTTTTGATCCGACTCCAGATGGAACTGTTTTGAACAGTGAATCAACTAATTCCTTTAATTTCGGCTGGACTTCCTTGAATGTCAGGTTTGTCGTGACAAGCCTCATGCCGCAGTTTATGTCAAAGCCGATTCCCCCTGGAGAGATTATTCCTTCCTCTGCGTCAAAAGCCGCAACTCCACCTATTGGAAAGCCATATCCCCAGTGGCCGTCTGGCATGCAGAAAGAATATTTTTGGATTCCAGGCAGGCACGCTACATTTGTAACCTGATTAAAAACGCCGTTGTCCATCTCATCAAGAAGTTTTTTGGTTGCATAGATTCTAGCTGGGACAAGCATTCCTTTTTTATGTGATGTCGGGATTTCCCAGATAGTGTCGCTGACTTTGTTTATTTCCTTTGGCCTTTCAAGGTTGTGTTCCATTTTGCTCTTTATTCTGTAAAACAATGCATCATTTAAAGGTTGTGATTGTTTATAGGGGCAAAATTTATATAGATACGTCGTCTATTGGCTCTAAAATGCAGGTAAAAGACTTGAAGCCGAGGCAGGGAAGTGTCGATATAATTCTCGATATAAGTTCAGTTGAACCTCCAAGGGAATTCCAGAAATTCGGCAAGCCGGGAAGGGTTGCAAATGCAAAAGGAAGGGATGAAACCGGAGAGATAAAAGTCACATTGTGGAATGAGGATATTGACAATGTAAAAACCGGCGATAAAATACAGATAACAAACGGCTATGTCAATGAATGGCAGGGCGAGCTTCAGCTGACAACAGGAAGGCTTGGAAAGCTTGAAGTGATAGGAAAAGCAAGCGCTGATGCTGTTAAAGAATCAGAACCTGAAATAAAGACAAATTCCCCTTTGCAGGATTTTGACGAAAGCAATGATGATGTCAATGTTGAGGAAGAAGACATTGAAGACGAAGAGATTTAATTCTTGGTTTATTTAAATAGAAACTCTTTTAAATCATGTTCTTGTTCTTAGATTTGTATGGGGCGTTAGCTCAGCCTGGGTAATAGCAGGCTTGCCTGTGTTCAGGATAGAGCACACGGCTGAAGTCGGTATTTTGAGCAAAGAAATTTGCGATGAAATGTTTGATACCGTGGTGTCGAGGATTCAAATTCCTCACGCCCCATATATTTTTTCAAGTCAAAGTCGCAGTCAGAATTCTTCCTGCTATTAAATTAAACATTATCATTACGGTTGCAGAAATAAATACATAAAGCAAAGTGCTTCTTATCAAATTATTGCCTAATTGGTAGCGCTCGTTCAATTTGTCAGAGCCGTTTTCAACACCATTCGCAATCACAGTCAGAATGTATGTTATCTGCACAACATAAATCCCTACAACTATCTGGAAATAATAAGTCGGAATGCCGTTTCCGAACATATCAATAAATCCTGTTGGAGTTCCGCCTTCTGCTCCTGCTGAGGATGTTACCTGCTGCAACTGGTTGCTTAGCCTTCCAAGGATTGCGGTTATCATTGAAGTTATTCCAATCACGACACCGGCAATTGCAGGCGTGAGGAATTTTACCTGGGAATTCATTGATGAGATTATATCTGCCATCAAATCTTTCAGTCTTTCATTGACTTTGTGGATTTCCTTGATATAACGGGAAACATTTGTAAGGGCTTGTGCGGCAATCAACGGGCTTTTTTTCACAGCCTGCGTAAGAACTTTCATTGAAGATTCTATAAGGTTGCTGGGAAAATAAACAAGTGCGCCGTGCACTGGGTCAAATATCGCCTTTTCAATGCTCATTCCCATTCTTTTTATGTTCTGGCTGACAAGCGCAAAGAAACTTCCGGAGACTGTGCCTTCCATCACATCGGCGACTTTGCCAACTGCAATTTCCACAGGAAGATTGTCTCCAAGACGATTGCCTAATTGGAAAAGAGAGCTTGCAAATTCCAATTCCAATTGCTTTGCTTTTTCTCTTATCTTTACAATATTATGTGACTTTAACCTGTAGTATATTCCAATTGCAAGGCCTATTCCAAGCGGTATGAAAAGGCTCAATATTGATGCCCCTAATCCGTATGGCCCAATTATTTCCTGTGTTTTGGAGTCTGTCCTGTACTCTAAAAAGCAGTATTTTTGGCCGCAAGGCGTCGAGAAGTCTTCGGTCCCAAATCCAAAATCACCAAAGCCTATTGAATGAAGAAGAACCGGTGTGAGGCCAAGAAGAATCATAAAAATTCCTATAAACAAACTAAAGATCATGGGAGACATCTGGACTTCTTTTCCCCCTATGTTGAACAAAACATTTCGGTATTTTTTCAGTTCCGGATTTTCTTCTGCAATATCTGTGTCACCATAACCTGTTGGCCTGCTGGAGAGAATATTTTTTCCAAGGTAATAAACAACAATTGTCAGGAAAACATTGTAGATGACAGCAAGATGGTACCATTTCACCCCATCCATAAAACTGACAACAAGAGGCAATATTACTAATCCAAGAATTGGAAGTATTATTCCAAGCATGTGAAGCATTGTAATCGGGTTCTGAAGATTGTGAGCATAGTGAAGCATCTTTTCATAGGTTTCATCCAAGATTACATCAAGCGACTTGTCAAGCGCGTTAAGCCTTCTTGATTCCTCGCCTTCATACAAAGATCCTTCGATTAAATGAAATGCCTCTATGAACTCTATGTTCCATTTTTTCCATGTGTCAAGATACGCATCCAAAGATTCTTTCACAGAAGAATATTTTTCTGTTTCAACATCCCATATAACTTTCTTTAAATCTAAAGAAAGAGGAGGAGCAAGATGATGGGCTGCAAACTCTATTGCTTTTTCAAGATTTGATGTATGGCGCATGTAAGTGACCGTGTAGAAAATAGACAGCACCATCTGGTTGCTTGCCTTTAATCTCCAGTTGTTTGCGATTGATTCCGGCATTCTTCCAAGAGGGCCTATCATCAAGGCAGCGCCTATTATAAAAAAGAGGACAAAGAACATGGACTGGAAAACCAGAAATGCAAACATTGAGCCGAATACAATTGCAAGCATCGGCATAAGATAGGAAAATGAAACTGCGCCGGCCGGAGTTATGCTCAAATGGGTTATGTTTATTGCTTCCTGCAGCTCTGCAGCGCGTTTTGGGTCAGGCTTTATTCTTAAAGTTTTTTCGCTGAAATTGCACAGTTTTTCATAAATTCCCATGTGCGTCGGCAAAAATTCTTCCTTAAATTCCTGATATTCTTTTGTTGTTGCTTTTTCCGGCTGATATTCCAGCTTTGCGCCCAGCTCTTTCTCTAGATGTCCCTTGTATATCTCCATCAAATTCCTTAATTTTTCCTGATCTATCTGCTTTGGCATAGAAAGTTACTTTTCACCTCTTTTTTATTGATAATCTTATTGACAATGATGTTTCTAAATTTCCTTGTGAAAATCCATTTTCTTTACATGGTGCTTCAGCCATTCGTTCCACTCAAAGAATATTTTCTTTGAATCCAGGTTTCCTGTTTCTTCTTTTATCTTCTCGGATATCTTGTGGAACTGATCGTTGCTTTGTATGACAAATTCTGCTTCCAGCAGGTTTGGATCATTTATTTTGTTTGAATAGTCAAGAAGCGTTTCCTTTATCTTGGCGCGCAGCATTATGTTGTCCCAGACCGCGTCCCAGTTGCCGGCCCATTCTTTTACATTGCCGGCAATTGACTTCAAAATTTCAGAATCTCCGTTAAGAAGCTCGTCAGTAGGCAATAGCTCATCTTTTTTAGAGTCATATTTCATTAAATCTACAAATCCCTTTTCCGCAATAGGATCGTTTTCCCACTGCTTTCTAACTTCAGTTATCTGCGTGATTCTTCTCCACCTGTGAAGACCATCGGCGCTTTTTACAGGATTTGTAACAACGATAATGTCTGTTGCCTTGAAGCTTGTCTTTGGAACTTGTAAGTCATTGACAACTCTGTCATAAACTCCGTAAGGAGAATCACCATGTATTGTGCCTGCAACAACATTTGCAAGAGCGCCAACTCTCATTGCCTCATACAATGCAAGCGCTTCCTTGCTTCTTATTTCTCCGATTATCAAAGCAGAATCTCCCATTCTCAGCGTTGTTCTTATGCCTTCATCTGCAGGCACTTCAGAAGAGCCTTTTGAAAGCGCGGCTGCAACTTTCATCGGCTGGATGTTGTAGCCTAATTTTCTCAATGAATTTGTTGGCAGTTCTAAAGTGTCTTCTATTGTGATGACTCTGTATTTTCTCATTAACTCTACAAGAAATGACCCAAGAAGGCTTGTTTTTCCTGCACTTCTTGTGCCTGCAACAAGCAAAGACCTTGAGCCGTCTATTAAGAAACTCATCAATCCTGCTCCTAATGGGCTTATCATTTTGTTTTTCATAAACAAAGGAAGTGTCCATGGCTTGTCTCTATGCCTTCTGAATGAGTATGCCAATCCATCAGGATTTAATGGAGGAGCAACAACTGCGATTCTTGCATTTGCTCCTGGCAGGATTAATTCTGTATCAAGTATTGGATTTGCTTCATCAAGCGGCCTTCCTGAAATCAGCCTTAATTTTGAAGCCCAGGACTCTGATTCAGGCGCTGTTGGAATTATGTTGGTTTTGCAGTCGGCGTAATCCTGGTGGACTATGAAGATTGGAGTTTCTCCCATTGGAGAATTTATAGATATATCCTGTATTTTTTCGTCCTGCAGAAGCACTTCTATCAGCCCAAAGCCTACAGTGTACCTCACAAGAATTTTAGTCATCTCATCCACTTCATCTGCGGAAAGCTTGATGCTCCTGTAGCTGACAAGCTCTTCTATCAAATCCAGGCCTATATTGTAGAATACCTGGCGCATTCTTTCAGGATCGATGAATTCCTGCCTTGTCGGCTTGTGCTCTGACATTATTTTTCTTGCAGTGTCCAGAATTTCGTATTTCTCCTCGCTTAATTTGAATTCCGGAGGGTCTAAATGATAAAGATACTGCACATTATCCTGCAATTCAAATATTGTGACTTCTGTGTTCTTTGCAATTTCATAATTGTCCACTTCTTCTGCATCAGCAGGAAAAGTTGACATTAATTTAGTGAAGATAAAGTCCGGCCTTATGTCAGGCGTTAAGATTCTACGGTAAACAGAACGGTCTCCGATTCTGTAGCCTGACAAATGCTTTCTGGAATTTTCAATAATCTTTGTCTTGTCCAGAAGAGCTGAAAGGTATTGGAGTATTGCAAGGTATTTTTGCGATGATTTTATTCTTTCTTCCCTCGCCACTCTTCTAAGCTCGACGTAAGCGCCTATCGGATCGCGTTTCAATAAATCTGCTGTGATATTCTGTATTGTGGAATACCATTGAGGAGACCATCTGGAATATCTTGGGTCGTTCATCAAAGCCGTGTACCCGAGAATGTCTTTTCTTTTTGTAAGCTGGGAATAAATTCTTGCTATCTCCTGAACCATTGATGTCTGCGCGTAATCATATTCATAGTTTCTTTTCTGGGAGTAGATTATTTTTGTGACTATTCCTGCTTCTGAAAGAATATCAACGGTTCTTGACATGCATACTGGATCGTCTTCAAGAGAAGGAATGTGCTGATACTGCTCCATGTCTATTGACAGGATTGTTTCTTCCCCTTCCTTTATTACTTCATAAGTGAAGGGCTTTTTTGATTCGCCGAAGAGCACCATTATTTTTTGCCTCCTTTCTTGAGGTTGTGCAGCGCAACCTCTATTAAGTGTGATTTATTTCTGTATTTTTCGCTGTTGAGAATCTCTTTATCTATCCAGCCGATTAATTCCTCGTCAATTGTGGCGCTTATTGGCTTTTTCATAAATAAATTATATTATAAAATATATTTTATATGATTTTATGCAGTTTATATTATATTATAATATATTGCATATTTAAAGCTTGCGGTTGGAAAGTTTTATATAAGCGCTTTATTTATCATAAACGATGAAACTTAAATTGAGTTTTAAGAACCTTGAATTTTCTGAAAGCTTAAGGCTTGCAAAATCCGATGTGGGAAAATCCGGATTGATGATGCTGTTCGATGCTTCTTTCTTTGCTTCATTCTATTATATTATACCGCTGCTGTTCGGATACATTGCATCAAAAATAACGCCTTCGCAGACTCAGACGTTTTTGTTTTTGGTGCTGCTTATATCAATAGGGTACTTTCTCCTGATGATTTTTGTTTATTCTTTTTTCAAGTATTCCCTGCTTGAAATAGTAAGGTCGCTGTTCCAGAAGAAATCTTTTTCTTTTTCAAGGCTGTGGAGTTTTTACCTTATTAACCTTATAATAATAGCCCCGACATTTTTTATTTTCAATGTGATATTGAGCGGAGTGCAGGAGCCTTACAGGCCCTATGCATTTGTTTTGCTCGGAATCCCTGTTTCATTGCTCCTTTACATGGTGATAAACGTTTCTCACTCTTCATTTTATGAAGGGGCTTTATTAAAGAAGTCATTGAAAGCCGGTTTTAATGCTGCGTTCAGCAAAATTCGCTTTTACAAAGAGCAGATTTTGGCAATTGTAGTTGGATCACTTGCGCTTTGGATTTTGTTTCTGGTTTTGGGATTTGCCTTAAGAAGCTTCACATCGCAAAATTACACATTATACCTTAGCGCGTATTCTTATCTCACAAATGCAGAATACATTATTGCGGTTCTTGTGTTTTATTTTGTAATTTTTGTGAACAGAATCTCATTTTACAGAATAACTAGAGAGATGAGATGAAATGTTCTATCATAACATAAACCCAACTTTGCTTGAGGTTTGGATTTTTCAGATAAGATACTATGGGCTTTTTTATGCAGCTGGCTTTCTTATGCTGTACTATTTAATGCCATATCTTGCAAAGATAAAAGGAATAAAATTTATAAAAGATGATGCGGCTGATTTCCTGATTTATGCGATAATCGGAGTTGTTGCAGGGGCAAGAATCGCTTATGTTCTGTTTTACAATCTGCCATTTTATTTTGAGAATCCTCTTGATATAATTGCTGTGTGGAACGGCGGCTTGAGTTTCCACGGCGGAATGCTGGGCATAATAACTGCAACATGGATTTTCTGCAGAAAGAAGAAAATAAATTTTTTTGACCTTGCAGACATAATTGTCGTGCCTGCTGCGCTTGCCCTTGCTCTTGGAAGAATAGGAAATTTCATCAATGCAGAGCTTGTTGGAAGGATAACAGACGTTCCATGGTGCATTGATTATGCTAAGAACATGTTCATACAGGGATTGCCGGAAGGATGCAGGCACCCATCGCAGATTTATGAATCGTTGAAAAATCTGCTTATATTCGGAGTGTTGTGGAAGATTAAAGGCAAAAAACTGCCTTCAGGATTCATGTTCTGGACTTTTGTTGCCTTGTATGGGCTTCTTAGGACATTTGTTGAGTTTTTCAGGCAGCCTGACGAGCAGGTTGGATTAATTTTAGGGTATTTCACGATGGGGCAAATGCTCAGCTTTCCATTATTTTTTATTGGGGCTTACATGCTTTATAGGATTTCCAAAAAATAATTTTTCTTCAATATTTGTTTCTAAAAAAAGAAATATTTAAATATATGTTATTAATAACATATGTTATCAATACAAAATGAAAGCAGAATTAAGACAGCCTTACAGGACATTTTTTGGAACTCTTGCTAATCAGCACAGGATAGATATAATTGAAGCGCTCAGCAAAGGACCGATGAATGTTTCAGGAATATGCAGGAAAACAAGGTATAACCAGACAACTGTATCCCACAGCCTTAAGAGGCTCAAGCATTGCGGGTTTGTGTCTGTAAAAAGAAAAGGAAAAGAGATGATTTACACCTTGAACAGCAGTACAATAAAACCACTCCTAAGCCTAATGAATAGGCATATGGAAAACCACTGCAGCAAGATATGCCACTAAAAACATAGAGGACAGGTGATATTTATGTACCAAATAAAAAAACAGACAAATTTGAATTTTGAAGGGGCAGTAGCAAAAGCAAGAAGCGAGCTGCAGAAGGAAGGGTTTGGGGTATTGACTGAAATAGACGTCAAGGCGACTTTGAAGAAAAAGCTGGATGTTGATTTTGATGATTATATAATTTTAGGCGCATGCAATCCCTCTATGGCTTATAAGGCATTGCAGGCAGAGCAGGATCTTGGGCTGATGCTGCCGTGCAATGTAATAGTTTATTCCAAGAGCGGAAAAACATTTGCCGCTGCAATAAAGCCGACTGTGCAGATGGAAAAAATAGGGAATCCGAAGCTAAAAGATATTGCAGGAGAAGTCGAGAAAAAGATGAAAAAGGTGATTGATTCTATCTGAAGAAAATGAAAAACCTCAAAGAAAAAATAATCGGGGCAACGGGAAGCGTTTCAGGCGCCGCAAGCGTTCTTGGGTCGTGGCAGATATGCCACAGCGTGTGCCTTGGGATAATTGCGCTTCTTGGTGTTATAGGAATAACAATAGTGGGCATGCCGCTTGAATTTCTTACAAAAATCGCTGTTCCGATGTGGACAATAGCTGTTTTGCTGCTCATAACAACGTTCATTCTTTACAAAACAAAAAAATGCATCTCAAAAAACATGGTTATAATGAATACAGGGATAATAATAGCAGGCACGCCATTTCAGCAAGTGCAAAAATTTTCTGTATTTTTCTGGGTTTTTGGAGGGCTAATAGCTGCTTATGGAGTATTTTTGATGATTAAACATGGGAAAAAGGTGAAATGCCATGAAAACTGATTATTTAATTTACGGACTGCTGGCAGCTGTGATTGCAATTGCCGTCTACACTTTTGCAGGAATGATTGGAGATGCTCCGGCAGCTGCACCTAGCAACCAAAACAGTGTTCAAGGTTTTAAAATGATATCGACAGGGGGAACAGATGAGGGAAATGTGCAGGTTGATTTGACGCCAAAAGGGATTGTTAATGGGCAATTTCTTGTTGATTTTGCAATCAACACCCATTCTGTCAATCTGGATGAGATTAACCTGAAAAAGGCAACAACGCTGGAATACAACGGGAAAAAGATTCAGCCCTTATCTGCTCCTGCCCTGAGCGGACATCACAATTCCGGCACAATTGCTTTTGACACTGAAAGTGATTTAAAAAATTTCAAGATAACTATTGTTGGGATTCCGAATATTGAAAAAAGGGCTTTTGAGTGGAAGTCTTAAAAATGAAGAAATTAAAATGCAGAATAACTGCAATTGTGCTAGTATTATTTCTAGCTGTATTAACTTCCTGCAGCCAACCTAGCGATTCAATGCCAAATAATATGATTACTGCAAGAGAAAATTCTCAAGCAATGCCGATTGACAGAAGCGTTTCTGGATTAAACGAAGCTGAGCAATCGCAAATTGTTGAATTAAAGGATAGGCAAGTGTTTCAAATGGAAGCAAAGCCGGTTTTCAAGGATATCGACGGCAACAAAATCAAGATGTATGCTTACAACGGCCAGATTCCAGGACCTTTGATAAAAGCAAAACAGGGGAGCCTAATTTATGTTAATTTTACAAATAATATTGATATGGATACAACAATCCACTGGCATGGAATAAGGCTTGAGAATAAATATGACGGCGTTCCTGATGTCACCCAAAAACCTGTAAAGCCGGGAGAAAGCTTCCTTTATGAAATCAAGCTGCCAGACGAAGGAATCTATTGGTATCACCCGCACATAAGAGAGGATTTGCAGCAGGAGCTTGGGTTGTATGGAAACATATTTGTTGAGCCAAAAGATAATAATTATTTCAATAAAGCCGATAGTGAAATTGCTTTATTCTTAGATGACATAAAAATAAGGGGAAATGATATTGAGCCATTTAATAGCCAATTTGCAACATTCACGATGATGGGCAGGTTTGGAAGTGTAATGCTTGTAAACGGGGAAACTGATTATAAATTAAATGTAAACAAAAATGAGGTTATAAGGCTTTATTTGACTGATTCTGCAAATGCCAGGTCATTCAATTTTATGATTGAAAATCACAAATTGAAGCTTGTTGGAAGCGATTCCGGGAAATATGAAAAGGAATTTATGAGCAACTCGGTGATAATCTCTCCAGGTGAAAGATATATTGCAGAAGTTAATTTTGATGATGTTGGGGTTTTCAGGATTATTCACAGAACGCCGAAGAAAGATTATGTGCTTGGAGAGATTATAGTTAACGATGCAGAGTCTGCGCCAAAAAACAGCTTCAGCCAAGTGCATGAAAATGAAGAAACCATAAAATCAGTTGATCCTTTTAAGAAATTTCTTTCTTCTGATCCAGATTATACTTTCAGCCTTGAGGTTGATCAAGATGTAATGTCAGGAATGCAGGGCATGGGCGGCATGTCCAGCGTTGAGGAGATAGAATGGGAGGATTCAGGGCATGACGCAATGATGAATTCTGTGTCAAACAGCAAGAATGTTGAATGGATTATCAAGGATTCCAAGACAGGAAAAATAAACATGGAAAACAACTACAAAGTTAAAGTTGGAGATGTCAAAAAAATAAGGTTTGTGAACAGCAAGAATTCAATGCACCCTATGCAGCATCCGATGCATTTGCATGGGCAAAGATTCCTTGTTTTAAGCGTTGACGGAGCTGAAAATAAAAATTTGGCATGGAAAGACACTGTTTTAGTTCCTGCCGGAGAAACTGTGGATATACTTGTTGAGTTTTCAAATCCAGGGCAATGGATGCTCCACTGCCATATTGCAGAGCACCTTGAAGCCGGGATGATGACGCAATTTAATGTTGTAGCTTAATAAAAAGCGGAGGAAAACAAAATGAAAACAAATTTGGGAACAGTTGACAGGGTTTTGAGGTTTGGATTGGCGTTTTGGTGGCTTGGGCCTTGGGCTTTGCAGTACAATGCTGCGTGGGCAAACTGGATTATAGCAATCGTTGGATGGATTGCATTGATTGAGAGCTTTTTGGGATATTGCTGGCTGCACGATTTGTTCGGCATACACACCAAAGACCAATAATTAGAGTAAAAAAAGAGGAATGACAATTTAAAAAATGGCAAAAGACCCTGTCTGCGGAATGAAAGTTGATGAAAAAAAGGCTAAGTTCGGCAGCGTTAAGAATGGAAAAAAATACTATTTCTGCAGCAGGAATTGCTATGAAAAATTTACAGGAAAATCAAAAGAAAAACCTGCATTAAAAGCAAAGCAGGATTCAAAAACGCAAAAATGTGCTATTTCCATTTCTGGAATGCACTGCGCAAGCTGCGCAAAAAATATTGAAAAAAGGCTGAAGAAAGAAAAAGGAGTGATAAACACAAGCGTAAGCTATGCAACAGGAAGATCTTCTGTCGAATATGACCCTGAAAAAATAAGTGAACAGAAAATTGTTGGGGTAATAAACAAAATGGGATATAAGGGATTTTTCAGCGCCCAAGACTCTGGAGAGCTTGCAACAGATCCTGTGTGCGGCATGCGCGTCAGCAAGGCAAATTCTATAAAAAAGCAGTTTGACGGAAGGATGCACTACTTTTGCAGCGAGGAGTGCGTGAGAAAATTTGAATCTCCTGAAGAAGAATTGAAAAGCATGAAAAAAAAGGTTACAATAGCCCTGTCCGGAGTTCTTTTGATTGCATTGCTGAGGTGATAGCCATGTTCACGCTTGCAGCAGGGGTTTCAATTGTCACATGGGTTCCAATCCCTTCTTTGCCGTATTTTACGTGGGGCATTTGGCTTTTCATAATAACCACGCCTGTTCAGTTTATCGGGGGATGGACATTCTACAAAGGGGCGTTTAATGCAATAAAAAACAGAAGCATGAATATGGATTTCCTTATTGCAATGGGAACGCTAACAGCGTATATCTACAGCGTATTTATTGTTTTCTTTCCGGGAGTTCTTCCTGTTGAAGAAAAAAATGTATATTTTGAGGTTTCTGCAGTAATAATCGCTTTTGTATTGCTTGGAAAATTTATGGAAGACTACATAAAGAAAAGAAGCTCTGCAGCAGTAAGAAAACTGCTTGACCTTAAGCCAAAAACCGCCAAAGTGCTGAGAGACGGAAAAGAAGTTGAAGTGCTGGCAGAAGAAATAATGATTGGCGAGATAGTTGTTGTAAGGCCAGGAGAAAAAATTCCAGTTGACGGAATTGTTGTAGGCGGTGAGAGCTCAGTAGACCAGTCTATGGTAACAGGGGAGAGCATTCCTGTAACAAAGAAAAGGGGAGATGAAGTTATTGGCGCAACGCTTAACAAGCACGGGATGATAAAATTTAAGGCGACAAAAGTCGGCTCTGAAACAGCGCTGATGCAAATAGTTAAAATGGTTGAAGAAGCGCAGGCGTCCGGCGCCCCTATACAAAGGCTTGCTGATAAAGTTTCATCTTATTTTGTTCCTGCAGTGGTTATAGTTGCCCTGCTTTCATTTGCAGCGTGGTGGTTTATTGCAGGAAACCTGACAATGGCAATATTATCCTTTGTTGCAGTCCTGATTATATCCTGCCCCTGCGCGCTTGGAATTGCAACGCCTACTGCATTGATGGTTGGTGTTGGCAAAGGGGCAGAATTAGGCATATTAATCCGCGGAGGAGAATACTTAGAGAGAACATACAAACTGCAAAAAGTTGTATTTGACAAAACAGGCACGCTTACAAAAGGAGAGCCGGAAGTAATTGATATTATATCAAAAAATGATGCAGAGCTTATAAAAATAGCTGCGATTGCAGAAAAAGGGTCAGAGCATCCTCTTGCAGATGCTATAATAAAGAAAGCAGCTTCATTGGAAATTGGTGTGCCTGACGCAGAAAAGTTTGAAGCTGTGCCGGGATACGGAATAAAAGCAAGGTGGAAAGGAAAGAGCATTGCTATTGGAAACAGAAAAATGATGGAAAAAGACGGTGTAAAAATTTTGGGATTTGAAGAAAAAATAGGCTCGCTGGAAGCTGAGGGAAAAACTGTAGTGATAGTTGCATTAAATGAAAAAACAATTGGGCTGATTGCGATAGCCGATGCACTGAAAGAGCACTCTGCAGAAGCAGTGCGCGAGCTTGAAGCATTAAAGATAGAATCAATTATGCTTACGGGAGATAATGAAAGAACAGCAAAGGCAATAGCATCTCAAATCGGGATAAAAAAAGTATTTGCAAATGTCCTTCCCCACGAAAAGCTTGAAATAATAAAAAAACTGCAATCTGAAGGCAATGTTGTGGCAATGGTTGGCGACGGGATAAATGACGCCCCGGCGCTGGCTCAGTCCGATATAGGGATAGCTATTGGCTCCGGGACAGACGTGGCAAAAGAAACAGGCGGAATAATACTTATAAAAGATGATTTAAGGGATGTTGTTATTGGAATAAAGTTAAGCAGGGCAACAATGAAAAAAATAAAACAAAATCTCTTTTGGGCATTTGCATACAACACATTAGCAATACCAGTAGCTGCTTTTGGGCTGCTTAATCCAATAATTGCCGCTGCTGCAATGGCTTTAAGCTCACTCACAGTTGTTATAAATTCAGCGCTTTTAAAGGAATGGAAGATTGAAGTTAAATAGAACAAATAAAATCAGTGACAGATTATGCCAAAAACCGCTAAAAAGCTGAATGCCAAACATTTTTTATTCTCTGTAATTATAATAGTGATGTTTGCTCTTGCCGCCTACATATTTTCAAGCGAAGGCAAACTTGAAGAAAAATCAACAACAGTCTATCAAAATATGAATCAGGTGCAGGTCATAGGCACCAGATTAGGCCAGGCCCCTTCGGATTTTGTTGCAATAACTACAGAAGGAAGCCCAGTAAGGTTATATGATCTCATTGAGCAGAAAAAGCCAATTATTGTTTATTTCATGGCAACATGGTGCCCGTGGTGCGCGAAAGACTATGCAGCTTTATCAAAAGTCTATAAAGATTATGAAAATAACATAACTTTTATATCAATAAGCCTTGATTTGAGCGAAGATTTTCTTGAGCTTAGGGAATACAAGAAAAAATATCCGGAACTGCAAAAAACAATATTTGCGCAGGGGCAGGAAAAAATACTTATTGATTACGGGATAACTAAAACAACCACCAAATATGCAATCGGCAGAAATAGGACTGTAGTATACCGCACAATAGGGGCTTTTGACGAAGAACAGTGGAAAGTGCTGCTGGATAAGCTGGTTAAAGGATAGAGGTGTTAAAATGAAGCTTGTGATTGTTATTTTTATGCTGGTGACTTTAATTGTTGTAGGATGCACTTCAAAAATGGAAAATTTGAATGAGGATATATTGCAAAATAGCGATTACAAAAACATGACTGTTGATGAGCTAAACGAGCAGCTGAAAAGCAAAGATTTTACTTTGGTTGATGTTCACATCCCAGAACAAAAGCACATAAATGGCACAGATGCTTTCATTCCTTATGATGACATTGAAAATCAGCTTGACAAGCTTCCGCAAGATAAGGACGCTAAAATTGTAATTTATTGCAGGACGGGGAGAATGAGTGAGATAGCTGCGCAAAAACTTGCTGAGAAAGGCTATTCAAATGTCTATAATGTTGTTGGCGGCATGGTTGAGTGGGTTAAAAGAGGCTACGATAAGTGATTATTTATTCCGATGAATCTGAAATGCCCATTATACAAATCCAATGAAATTGTTCATTACATGGGAGCACAGTTCGGGAAATACCAATGTAAGAAATGCAATTATGTAGGAGTGATAGTAATTGAAGAAAATAAAGCATCAGACAAAAAATACAGAAAATAAAAATAATATTAACAGAAACAAAAAAATTAAATCGGTTTTATTAGGCATAGGAATAGCTACTGTATCTTACGTAATTTTTGGAATTGTAACCTCAATCATATCAAACATATTTTTTACAAGAATGACTCCTTTCGGGTTGTGGGAGCGGATTTCATTGATAGTGACTTCAGTTCTTCTCGGTGCATATGTTGGCCTTGCATATTACGCAAAGTCATCTGAAAAAGACAATGTGTGCAACACTACGGCAACTGCTGGCGGAGTTTTCGGCTTTCTCACATTTGGATGCTCAATCTGCAATAGGATTTTGGTATTTTTTCTCGGAGTTTCTGGTGTTTTTACTTACTTTGAGCCTATTAGGCCGTTTCTTGGGATTGTCAGCATTCTGTTTCTTGGATTTGCTATCTACACCAAAGCCGGGAGTATGGCGGCAGTATGAATCTTATAGTTCATCTTCTTTCTGGAATATTGCTTGCATATTTAATCAATTTATTTTTTAAGAAGCTGAAAAGCAAAGTAGAATTCAAGAAAATGGCCTTGTGGATTTCTCTTGCCAATTTGATTGACATTGACCATTTGCTTGCAAATCCGATTTATAATCCCTTAAGGTGCGGAATTAATTTTCATCCTCTGCATTCATGGTTCATGCTTCCGTTTTACGTTGCAGGGCTGTTTCATAAAAAAACAAGATTTTTAAGCATTGGAATATTGCTGCATCTGACGATTGACAGCTTGGATTGCCTTCTAATATTCAAAGGATTGAAATGAAAGAGAAAAAGTACATACCTGCGGCTCGGTTTCAGGTATTGACTCCACTTTATGATGCCCTTTGCTCAATTCTCGGCCTCGGAAAGAATTACAGAAAACGGGTTGTCAAGACTCTGCAATTGCAAAGAAGCAATGCCAAAGTTTTGGATGCGGGCTGCGGCACAGGGAATCTTACGATTGATTTCAAGCAAGCCAATCCTCGAATAGAGCTTTACGCAGTAGATGCCGATAATGAAATACTCGCCGTTGCAAAAGAAAGAACAAAAAAGCTAAATCTGGACATTAAATTCAGGCAGGCATTTCTCCAGAAGCTACCTTACAAGGACAATTTTTTTGATGTTGTTTACAGTTCTTTGGTATTTCATCATCTTGACACTGAGGCGAAAAACAAAGCGATGAAGGAGATATGCAGAGTGCTTAAGAATAATGGAAAATTTTACCTTTTTGATTTTGGAAAGCCAAAATCCAGATTCTCCCTAATAGCGTGGTTTGCTGTGCATCTTGAGGATGGATATGACAATATTAATGGCAACATTCCTTCAATGCTGCTTAATGCAGGATTCAAAAATGCCAAGAAAATTTCAGAATACGGATTGGGAATACATTTTCTTGTTGCTGAAAAATGATCATTCTCCAAGCCCGAAAGAACTTGTGAATTCAACAATCATCTGGTATTTGCTGAGGTAATCGAAGCCTTTCTGAGACAAAGAGTATGTTTTGCTTTTATTGGCTTTAGTTTCAACTATAAACCCTTTCTGAATCAGCTCATCCATATATTCGCTGAACATCTGGTTAGAAAGATTTGACTTGTAAAGGATATTAGTCGGCTTTATTTTGCCGTTTTTTTCCTTTATGACGCTTAATATATCATAAATAATTTGCAGCTTGTCTCTTTTTTTGCTCATTTTCTTTTTATTACAGTCACTAAATTCATTAGTATTAGCGTGTAAGCCACAAATTCAAGCAGATGGCCAACCACATAAAATGCGCCATGGTCAACGGAAAAAATAAAATGTATTTTTGCAAACAATAAAAACAGGAATCCTATGAAAACTATCAAAGAGTTTGTCTTTTTGGTTTGCAGATAATTCCTAAGATAGAAAAATGAGATATAAATCAGAAGAATGGATGAAATCACATAAAAGAAATACAATTTGTTTGAGCTGGCAAGAAGAGTGCCTACTGCAATTGCAGCAAACAAAAAGTATGCCTTCAAATCCTTTATTCTTAAGCTCATGTAAGCAAGTGTCACAAGCCCGATTATGAAGAAAAGTATATGCGCATATATCCCCATAATATTCAATGTATGCATTGATGACATGGTTTGCATGTTGCATCCTCCTGCCATGGAATAGCTTGACAGAAAATTTAAAACAGACTGTATCAGATAAGATGCTGAAATCAGCAAGAAAGAAATTCCAAACAATTTGTGCTGCCTTTGGCCAGACAGCTGGTAAATCTTCAATGCATAAGCGCCTACAAGAAGAGTTATTGCAAAAAACAGCATCTCAAGAATAGAATTGTATCCTGCAAACCAGTGCGGCACTATGGCATAATTCATCATAATGCTTTGGCTCATTTTCCTCTTTTTAAACTTTCCGAAGGATAACTCCTGATTTTTCCTTAAGAAGCGATTTATAAGTGAAGAGTGTAATTAAATCCTATTCGGAGGAGATAACTATGAAAAAACAAGGAAGAAAAACAATTAATTGGATTATTATTGCAGTCGCTGCAGTAGCATTGCTGTCTTTGGCAGCAATTGTCTATGCGCAGGAAAACAACAACAAAAATCCTATGTCAGGCAATGACATGATGGATATGATGGGCGGCAAAGGGATGGATGAAATGCACAAGCAGATGACAAAAAATCTTGACCCAGAGCTTAGAGACCAGATGGACAAAATGCATAAAACATGCAAACAGGGAATGAAAGAAGATGATTCAGAGGAATCAGGAATGGGCATGATGTAAAATGCCCATTTTCCTTTTTTAATGGGGTTAAAATGAAGAAGGAATCCTACAGCTGGATTTTGGTTGCTTTAATACTGCTTCTGCTCGGAAGCAGCATGTTTATGGGAGGGCACATGGGGTTTAGATTTGGAATGGGATTTGGCTTTGTTCTTATGCTGATTTTCTGGATGGCGGTGTTTTGGCTAATCTTTGAGCTGTTTGGAGCAGAGCATGAAAAAACAGATTCACTTGACATACTTAAAAACAGGTATGCAAGAGGCGAAATAAGCAAAAAGAAATTTGAGAAGATGAAAAAGGATATTGCATAGAAGTGAAAAAATGCACAGCCATACACATAAGGCAAATGAAAAAACCGGCTTTTTGCAGAAATTAAAGCATAATAATTATTTGATGGTTTTAATATGCATTGTGCCTATTGTGCTGCTGCTTGCAGGCAGCTATTATTTTGGATGGAATAACGGCAATCTGCTGTTTTTTGTTTTCCTCGCAGCTTGCATGTTTGGACATATGCTGATGATGCAGAACCACAAGAATCATTAAAAATCCGGAGGTGAAAAAATGGGAAAAGGCAAAGGAAAGGGATGCTGTTAACACAAACTAAATTTTTATTTTTTTATTTTTGTTATGGTTCAATTAAAGAGTGATTTAAATGAAAATACCAAATGCCTGCAGTTGCGGAGATGATTGTACATGCCAGCACTGCAAGAGGACATATTTGGACTTGGAAATTTTAGATGATGACAATATAGGGAATTTAGGCGAAAAATGACTATTAATAGAAAAAATGGAAGTATGGGATTAACGAAACTCTTATTATTGGTTTTGTTTATTTTTGGATTGGCATATCTTACAGTCCTGTCAGCAACAAGCCATAAATCAAAGGTTTGGTCTTTCGTAGCCGCGATTATTATAACATTCCTTCTTTTTGCTTATACTCAAAAATATCTAGAGAGGCACAATGGCAAGCTCGTGCACAAAAACTATTAATGGTAACAGGGGAGAGATAACAATCCATATATGTGCAATGCTGGATTCATGTGAATGCAATAAGAATTGCAATTGCAAAAACAGAGAAATACAAAAACAAAGAAAGAATGACGCAAGGTGATTAAATGGAAGAAAACACATTTCGGATAAAAAAATCATATATCTATGCAGCGCTCGGTGTATTACTGGTATTCGGATTTTTTATGTATTCGCTTGTGCTCAAAGACAATAATTATCCTGTAAGAACTCAAGTAACTGGAATGGTAAACGAAAATAGCATGAACCAAAACAGCAATTCAATGGCCGATCATCACAAGCCAGTTCAAAGCAATTCAAACGGATTTTTTGAGAATGCTATAGGAAAGACTGCTCCTGAATTTGAGCTGCAGGATATTGAAGGAACTACTTTCAAATTGAGCGACTACAAAGGGAAAAATGTTGTTTTATTCTTTAATGAAGGAAGCATGTGCTATCCTGCGTGCTGGAACCAGATTGCAGAGCTTTCCAAGGATGGGAGATTGAATTCAGATGACACAGTTGCATTTTCAATTGTTGTTGATTCATCAGCGCAATGGCAGAAAATAATCCAAAAAGCGCCTCAAATGTCAAAGTCAAAGATTCTTTTTGACACAGCCAAAAAGACAGTGTCTGATTATGATGTTCTTTTCACTGCATCTTCGATGCACAAGGGCTCTTATCCGGGGCACACTTATTTTATAATTGACAAGGAAGGAATAATACGCTACACAAAAGATGATCCATCAATGGCAATAAGGAATAATGAGCTTGCTGCAGAATTGGCAAAACTTTGAGGCTAATAAATGGAACCAACATTCATAATAGCTTCTTTCATCACGGCATTCGCTGCAGGAATAGCGGCATTGCTGGCCCCGTGCTGCATAACAGTTTTGCTGCCAACGTACCTTGGCTCAATTTTTAGGCAGAAAAAGACAGTAGTTGCAATGACGCTTGTTTTCTTTTTGGGACTGCTTGCCGTGTTTCTTCCGCTTGGGCTCGGGTTTGCGAGCATCGGAACTTTATTCAGCAAGAACCATGACTGGCTTTTCATAGCTGGAGGAATTTTCTTATTAATGCTTGGAGCATCTATACTGCTGGGATTCCATTTTTCTTTGTCATTCACAAAGCATCCGAAAACAAAGATAAAAGGGGCAGTTTCTGTGTTCATTCTCGGAATATTTTCTGCTATTGCAACACTTTGCTGCGCTCCGGTTCTTGCAGGAGTAATGGCATTGTCCGTACTGCCTGGCTCAATTTTCTGGGGAGGAATGTACGCTCTTGCCTATGTTATCGGAATGATTACTCCTTTGCTGCTGATAGCTATGTTCCTTGATAAGTTTGATTTCACAAAGAAATTTGAGAAGCTAGGAGAAGGGATTACTTACAGGATTGGCAGAAGAGATATCACAATAACAATTGCTGAAATGATTTCAGGAACGATGTTTTTATTGCTTGGGATTTTCATAATTTATCTTGCGCAGGCCGGCAAGCTTGCGATGGAAAACAGCAGTTTTCAGACTTCTGTCAATATTTTCATGAGCAATTCGACTGTTTTGATAAACAACTGGATAAGCAAATTGCCTTTGATTTTCTGGGTAGTGTTGGTGTTACTTCTTGCAGTGGTTGGTTATAAATATGTTAAGAATAGGCGCAAAAAAGCAATGCGGTGAAAAGAAATAAATGAAAGTGTTTGATTATTATAAGTTAGTCTTTAGCATCTCATGATAAGCCGGCATCCAGCTTTCATGGATCATTATCAGATGCTCATAGTTTCTTATGACATGTGGAAATGTTTTTCTTAAATCATTTATTATTTTGTTGAAGTGCTGGTAATTCTCGACTGCAAATTCAAACTCCACTTCCCAAGGTGCAAGACTTCTGATGTAATAAAGAGAATTTGGATGCTGGCTCATCCATTCAAAAAGAGATTTTTCGTCCTTGTCTGACAATTTTCTAAAGTATATTATTGCTTTGAAAAATTCCAAGCCAAGCTTGTTGAAGTCAACTGCTATCCTATAATTTAATATTATTCCTTTTTCTTCTAGTTTCCTTATTCTGCCCCTTATTATCTCAATTGTTGACTTGGTTTTTCTTGCCAGTTCCGTTAATGGAATTCTTGCTTCATTGGCCAGTATAAGCAGAATTTTTGAATCTAATTCGTCGATTTTATTGTCTATGATATTACCGCCCAAGACAGCAGGATCTGAATCTTTATCATTTGTAAAGAATTTTTTGTTATACTGCGTTACATCGACCATTGTGCCAAGAACTTTGCTTACTATCAAATGGTCCCATTTTGAAAGCAAAGTGTTTATTTTTTCATAATATTCTGGAATGCTCTTTGACAAAATCGCAAATACAACATCAAAAACACCGTCAGAAATTCCGTACCAATAAATATCTTGATTTTGTTTTAGTTCTTCAAAGAATTTTTCCCTTTCATTTGGTATGTTTTCAAGCTTCAAATATACTTTAAACATATGATAACCAAGCTTGTTTGGATTTATTGAAGTAATGAATCCTTGCAATATTCCGTTTTTCTGCAATTGCTGGATTCTGTATTTTACAGCCTCCCTTGATTTATGTACTTTCTTTGCTAATTGTGCGTTTGATATTCTGCAGTTTTTATCCAGTTCTGCCAGAATTTTTTTATCTGTTAAATCTAGTTGAATTTTATTCATATATTAACCGATATCTGTTTTTATTTATAAATATTTCTATAAATCGGTTAAAAATAGCTAAGAAATTTAATATATTTGATATTACTAGATAATAGTAACAATGACAAAAAATATTGACGATTTGGTTGAAAAAGAAAAAAATAGTGAATTTAAGGCTAAATCGAGCTATAAAAGCATGTTTAGCGGCAGCCTTGAGGAAAGGTTGAATTCTGCAGGAAATGCCATAAAATCCATTGGAAAGCTTGCATTCACAGGCGGAGTGATAGCTGCAACTTATGGAATGGTCGGAAAATCGAGCCTTTTGACTGCTGCAGGGAACGGCGTAGGGTATGTTATCGAAAAAATAAAGGGCAAAGGCAAGATAAAATTGAATGATATCCATAAAGAAGCAAGGACTGGGGCTATTATGGGGGTGTTGGGGCACAAGCTTTACTCACTTATTGATGTTATTCCTAATTACAATTTTCCATTAAAAATTTTGAAGACTGTGGCATTTAATCCTATAATGCTTGCCCCATATGTGGCTTTTTATCAGGCGTTCACTTATTTAAGAGACAAAGTTGGAGCTGCCAAGAGTATGTTGGGGCTGGTTAACCTAAAAATATTCAAATATCTAAAGGATGCATATTCTGAAGAGATAAAACCAAATTTTGCAAAAAGCATGAAAAAAATAATGTATTTATCGCCCATCCATTTTGGAAGCATAAACTACATTAAAGATATACCTACAAGAATAGCAATAGGGGTTGGAAATGATATTGCATTTAGGCTTTTCCAAAGCAAGAAGAAAGATGTAGCTAAGTATAGTGCAAGCGCTCCTAAATATACCCCTTACGGGGCAGCACCGGCTTATGGTTAGAATCTTTTAAATAAAGTTTATTCCATAAAATGGTCAAAACTGATGCGAAACTTTTAAATACATGTTATTTTGAGTATTATAAAATAATAAATTTGGGGGTTGATAAAATGAAAAAATCAATTTTAGCAGTTTTAGTGATTTCTATATTTTTGCTTGCAGCATGCTCGCAGCAGGCGCAGGATTCCAAGGAGCAGGTTCAGGAAACGCAGGGCTCTTACAAGATTGGAGTTATGGCTCCTTTAACTGGCGATGGGGCAGCGTATGGGCTGCCAATCCAAAAAGCAATAAAGATTGCAATTGATGAAGTAAACGCCAAAGGCGGAGTAAATGGGAAAAAACTTGAGCCGATTTACGAGGACAGCAAATGCAATCCAAAAGACGGGAACGCAGCAGCCCAAAAGCTTGTGAGCGTTGACAATGTCAAAGTCATAATAGGCGGAGTTTGTTCTGGAGAAACTCTTGGAGCTTCACCGATAACAGAAGCAAACAAAGTTCTGATGATATCTCCCAGCGCAACTTCACCAGACATAACAAAGGCGGGAGATTTTGTCTTTAGAGTTGCACCATCTGACGCTTATGCGGGAGTTGTGGCATCTGATTATGCATTCAATGAATTAAACACCAGAAAAGCTGCAATCATATCAGAAAACACAGATTATGCGCAGGGATTAAGAAGGGTGTTTTCAGAAAACTTTGTCAAGCTGGGCGGAGAGATTGTGGCTGATGAAACGTACAATCCGGAAGACACTGATTTCAGGACGCAGGTCACGAAAGTAAAGGCAGCTGCTCCAAACGTGATTTATATTGTTCCGCAGTCGCCTCCAAAGGGAATTTTGCTTATTAAGCAAATAGGAGAAGCAGGAATAAAGGCGCAGCTTGTTACTGCAGAAGTCCTTATTGGAAGAAATATTGTCGCTGAAAACGGGGAAGCTCTTGAAGGATTAATCGGGATTGAGCAGAAGTTTGATGAAAAAGGGCCAAAGGCAGCTGCACTGCTTGCAAAGTACAAGCAGCAGACAAATGAAGAAGCGCCTTTCCCAGGGTACATGGCAGGAGCTTATGATATTGTATATCTGCTTGCAGACGGGATTGCAAAGAACGGCTACGACAGCGAAGCACTGAAAAATTATTTCTATGCCGTTGCAGATTATAATGGAGCTGTTGGAAAGCTGACAATCGACCAGAATGGAGATCCAATAATGGAATACTCTGTGCAGCAGGTAAAGAACGGCGTTGTAGTGCCGGCACAGGCAACTCCGCACAAGACCGAATAAGGTCTTTTTTCTTTTATTTTTTATTTTTGTTGAAAAAAGCTTAAATACTGATTGGGATAGGTTAACAAAATGCCATTCACGGACATATTGCCGCAGCTGCTGGTCAACGGGCTGATTGCTGGGGCGATTTACGCGCTTGCCGCTTCGGGATTCTCGCTTGTTTATTATGTTCTCAAGTTCCAGTATTTTTCGCAGGGCGCGATAATGACAATAGGCGCTTATTCTTTCTTTGCATTTTTTACTTTTCTGAAAATAGGATATGTTGCTGCAGGCATTCTTTCAATAATCATATCAATTCTTGCAGCTTTGACAATAAACTGGCTTGTTTACAGGCCGTTAAGGAAGAGAAAAGCAACACCGGTTATACTGCTTATAGCATCAATTGTTTTGCTGATATTCTCATCTTCATTTATTCTTTCTCTTTTTGGATCAAGCGCAAAGACAATACCTTTTGCAAACAAAGCCTATGATTTTGGAATTTTTACAATAACTTTGCTTCAGATATGGATTATCGCTTCATCAATTATTCTGTTTTTCGTTCTTTGGTTTGTCCTTAAATTCACAAGGCTTGGAAAAGCGATGCGCGCAATTGCAGACAACAAGGATGTTGCACAGATTGTAGGAATAAATCCTGAAAAAATATACACTTTTACATTTATCATAGCTTCTGTTTTGGGCGCTGTTGCAGGCGTTTTGTTGGGGCTTGAGCAGAACCTGTATCCCAGAATGGGGGTGCTGATTATAGTAAAGGGGTTCATCAGCGCTGTTGTGGGCGGAATAACATCTGTGCCGGGCTCTATAATCGGAGGATTGACAATAGGGATTGTGGAAAACATAGGAATATGGTTTTTGCCTTCCGGATACAAAGACGTTATATCTTTTACAATTTTGCTTGTTTTCCTTTTATTCAGACCGCAGGGAATTTTTGGAAAGAGGTTAAGAGATGATTCTTGATTATTTTGTTTCTATTATCATATATTCTTTGATTTATATACTAATAGTTACATCGCTGAATCTCGCGTATGGGTTTACCGGGCTCGTAAACCTTGGCCATATGGCTTTTTTTGGAATCGGCGCATATGTTTCTGCGTTATTGACAATTCATGGAGTGCCTTGGTATATTGCGATGATTTTAGCCGGAGCTATTGCGTCAATTCTTGGAACAATAATGGCTGCAATAACTGTCCGTTTGAAGGGGGATTATTTTCAGGTTGTCACGCTTGGGCTTGTTTTCATGGCGATAGCAATATCAAGAAACTGGATATCGCTGACAAGAGGCGCTTTGGGATTGCCTGGGGTGCCAAGCATAATATCCAATAAATTTTATTATATGGTTTTTGTTTTTGTTATTTGCGCTGTTTGTGTTTTTATCATTAATCTTATTGTAAAGTCTAAAACCGGCAGAATTTTTCAGGCAATACGGGATGATGAGACTGCAGCTGCAATTCTTGGGAAGAACACTTATTTTTACAAAGTGCTTAGCATTTTAATATCGACATTTTTTGCAGGGATTGCAGGAAGCTTATTTGTGCATTACATAAATTTTGTTGACCCGACAATATTTGATTTGGAATTTTTTGTCCTAATGCTTTCTTTCCTCATTATTGGAGGTGTTGCATCTATAAAGGGAACAATAATCAGCGTTTTTGTATTGGAATCTGTTTATGAGTCATTGAGGTTTATTCAAATAAGCCCTGAGATTATCGGAGCTTTGAGGGTTATGATTTTCATGGGCATGCTTCTTGTTATATTAATAATCAGGCCAAAAGGAATGTTCGGCAAGGTGGTAATATGATGTTGTCTCTGAATAAAGTTGCAAAAAGATTTGGAGGGGTAAATGCGGTTAATAAATGCACGTTTAATGTTGAAGAAGGGACAATAACATCGCTTATCGGGCCGAATGGCGCAGGCAAGACAACTGTTTTCAACATTATAAGCGGGTTGACAAAACCAGATGCCGGAACGATAAAGCTTAACGGCAAAGAAATTGCAGGACTTCCTGCTTACAAAATCGCACAATCCGGCATAAGCAGGACTTTTCAATTGACTAAAGTATTCAGGAATATGTCTATAAAAGACAATCTGCTGATGGCGAAAGAAGCATCTGAAAAAGAGATGGAAGATGTTTTAAAAAGTGTTTATCTTCACAAGCCGATTGATACAACTGCTTCTGAGCTTTCTTACGGCCAGCAAAGGCTGCTGGAGATTGCAAGGGCACTTTTAATGGAGCATTCTCTGTTGATGCTTGACGAGCCAACAGCAGGCGTTAATCCAAGAATAAGACAGGAACTTAAAATAATACTTAAGAAATTAAGAAAAGAAGGCAAAACTGTTTTGCTTATTGAGCATGACATGGATTTTGTGATGGACATAAGCGACAAGGTGATTGTGCTTGCAGAAGGCCGTGTTTTAAGGGAAGGAAAGCCAAAAGAAATAATGAAAGACAAGAAAGTTTTGGAGGCTTATTTGGGGAAATAAAATGATATCAATACAAAACCTAAAATCAGGATACGGGAAAATGCAGGTGCTGTTTGGAGTGAACCTTGCTGTAAAACCAGGCGAGATAGCTGTGCTGATTGGTCCAAACGGAGCTGGAAAATCAACTGTTCTCAGGAGCATTTTTAATTTAATTGATATTTACAATGGAAGGATAGATTACAAGAACAAAAATATTACAAATCTTCCGACGCATGAGCTTATAGAGCTTGGAATAAGCTATGTTCCTCAGGGAAGGCAGGTTTTCAGCAGCCTGACTGTAAAGGAAAACCTTGAAATGGGCGCTTTTCTTACAAGAGACAAAAAACTTGTTGATAAAAAGATGGAGGAAGTGCTGGAAAAGCATTTTCCTGACTTAAGGAAGAAACTAAATGACTATGCGTTCTCGCTTTCCGGCGGGCAGCAGCAGATGCTTGCAATCGGAAGGGCGCTGATGCAGGAGCCGCAGTTACTTTTGCTGGATGAGCCTTCGCTTGGGCTGGCGCCAAAGATAATGAAAGATTTATTTAAGAAGATAAAAGAAATCAATGAAGAAGGCGTTACAATTTTGATGGTGGAACAAAATGCAAGGCAGGCTACTTCCATTGCTGACAAAATCTTTGTGCTTGAGGACGGGAAAGTTGCTTTAAGCGGCGATAAATCTTTATTGAAGACAAAGAAGATACAAAATATTTATCTTGGCGGGCATTGAAATCCCAATCTTTTTAAATTAAGTATTTATTGTTTTTATTATGCCAAAAGTGTTAATTTCTAAGTATAAGCTCTGGGTGATAGGAATATATACAGCTATATTCCTGTTCTTTTTTGTTTTTACACCGGATGTCCTGCGCTATAATTTTACAGCCGCGCATATCTGGCAGGTTTCATTGGTTATTGCCGGAACTTTTTGCGGCTTTTATTTGCTAAACTTATTTTTTAACTTACGCAAAATTAAGCTGCAAAATTTAAAATTTCAGCAGATTGCACTCATGCTTGTATACGCCTCGGCCTTTGCTGTACCGGAAGAAATAATTTTTAGAGGTGTAATCCAAGGCACCATTCAGAATTACATAAACAATACATTCATTATCATATTTATTTCTTCTGCAATATTTGGATTAGCCCACCTGTCTAATGGCGGAAAGGGGTTGCATCCAAAAGATTGGAACTGGCGGCTTGCAGCAGTTACGTTTTTAGCCGGACTGCCTTTAAGCTTAAGTTTTGCTATAACCGGCAGTCTGTTAATCCCTACTGTCTTGCATGCCTGCTTTTTGATTTTTTTTGGGCTGTTTACTGAAGAATCCACTTAAATTGTTTGCTTTTATAAGGTAATTGCCCACGCAATCTATTTAAATCACTTCTTTATTCTTTTTACTATGACAAAGCACAATGTGTCAAGAACTATGTCAACGCAGCATCCTGACAATGTGCATACTCCTTTTTTCTCTGACAATCAGGAGTTAGGGGGTGAAGATGAGGTCAAGGAAGTTTTCTATGCTTATTCGCACATACACTGCAGGGAGCAGCTGTGGGACTGCGAGGGAAAAGAAGTTGATAATTTTGTTGTGAAGAAACTTCTTAGCAAGTACGAGCCTTATTTCAGGAAAAATACGCTTGGAAAAGATATTTTTCTAACGCTAAGGGTTCCAAATCCTTCTGTTGAGAAGAATGAAGCAAAAATATTATTGGAAACTCTTGAAAGCATTCCAAGAAACTATGATGCAGCCAATCTTTTTTATGATAAAGGAGTTGCGCCGATATTTGAGATTGCATTGCCAATGACACGCAGCCACAAGGAGCTTGTGAGGATTGCGCAGTATTACAGAAACCACGTTGTGGGGAAGCAGCACCACAAGCTGGATGACATGAAAATATCTGATTGGATAGGCGATTTCAAGCCAGATTCATTAAGAATGATTCCGCTGATAGAGGAAAATGACACAATACTGGATGCTGACAAGATTGTTGAGAATTATTTAAAAGAAGAAAAAGTTGAAGAGTATCAAAGAGTGTGGCTTGCAAGATCTGATCCAGCGCTGAACTATGGAAATCTGGCAACGGTTTTGATGCTGAAAGTTTCATTGCAGAAGCTTAGAAAATTGCAGGATAAGATGTCTATTGACATTCTTCCTATTCTGGGATGCGGTTCTGCTCCTTTCAGGGGCAATTTCAAGCCGACAAACATAAAAAACTGCATTAAAGGGTACCCAAGCATACACACTTACACTCTTCAATCAGCGTTTAAATACGATTACAATATACATGATGTAAACAAAGCTGTTAAGTTTTTGAATGATACAAAACCTGGAAAACCTGTGCAGGTTGATGAGAAAATATTATTGCCTATAATTGAAAAATTAACTAATGAATACCAAAAACAGGTTAAATTACTTGTTGGCCAGATAAACAACATAGTGCCTTACATCCCGTCAAGAAGAAAAAGAAAGCTGCACATTGGTTTGTTCGGGTATTCGAGAGAAATGAAGGGAACAAAATTACCTCGCGCTATCACGTTCTGCGCATCGCTTTACTCATATGGCCTTCCTCCAGAATTATTGTCGTTGAATGTTTTAAATTCGAAGGATATTGATTACATCAAAGATGTTTATGCAAACTTTGAAGTTGATTTAAAAGATTCTTTGAAGTATTTGAATGAAAGCAATTTGAAAATATTTCCGCAGGAGATTGTCAAATCCGTCAATAAAATAAAAAACATGGTTGATTACGATCCGGATGAAAAGCACAAAAAGATTACTTCCATAATTCTTGAGAATCTGAAAAGGAAAGAGTACAACACTTTGACGGAGAATATAACACGCGCTGGGTTTATCAGGGGATTTCTTGGCTGATTATTTTTTTCTGAAGCATTCTTCTGTATGGTCGTCAACCATTCCAACAGCCTGCATGAAGGCGTAGCAGATTGTCGAGCCTACGAACTTAAACCCCCTTTTCAGGAGATCTTTTGACATTGCATCTGATTCAATGGATTTTGCTGGTATTTCTTTTAATGACTTTGGGTGATTTATTTTTGTTTTGTAGTTTGTGAATTGCCAAATGTATTTATCGAATGTTCCAAATTCTTTTTTTACTTGAAGAAAGCACTTTGCATTGCTTATTGTGGATGCTATTTTCAGCTTGTTTCTTATTATTCCTTGGTTTGAAAGCAGTTCTTTAACTTTTTTTTCGTTGTATTTTGATATTTTTATTATGTCAAAGTTGTCAAATGCCTTTTTGTACTCTTTTCTTTTGTTTAATACCGTGCTCCAGCTTAATCCGGCTTGTGCTCCTTCAAGAATAAGGAATTCAAACAATAATCTGTCATCATGAACAGGAGTTCCCCATTCTTTATCGTGATATTCCCTCATTAAATCGCTGGATTCGCACCATTCACATCTTTTCATTGGATTATGGAAAGATTGGTGGTTTAAATTGGTTTTGCCATCGTTCGCATTTGATGGCAAAACTGCATTTATGACAAGATTTTTAAACAAAAAATCAATTCATACTGTTATGGATGTTGTTTCATCGTTCTACAAATACGTAAAAATCGAGAATCCTGCAGAAGTGCAGAAGCAGCAGATTGACTTATGCAATTCGCTTAACCTGAAAGGAAGGATACTACTTGGGGAAGAAGGAATAAACGGCTGTGTTGCCGGCACAAAAGAAAATGTTGAAGCGTATAAGGCAGAATTTGTCAAGAACGCGTTGTTTAATGATGTTATATTCAAAGATACTTTGTCAGAAAAACAGGCGTACAGAAAGCTTTTTGTCAGGATAAGGGAAGAAATTGTTAATTCAGGATTAAATGTAGATTTAAGGAATACTGCAGAGTTTGTGACGCCTGAACAGCTTAAGGAAATGCTTGACGCCAATGAAGATTTAGTTTTGGTTGATATGAGAAATGACTATGAATCGAGCATCGGCAAGTTCAGGAACGCTGTGCAGATGCCTATAAGAAATTTCAGGGATTTGCCAGATGCAGTTGATGTTTTAAAAGAATTCAAGGACAAGAAAATAGTCACATACTGCACGGGAGGAATACGATGCGAGAAAGCTTCGGCGTTTTTGAAAGAGAATGGATTTAATGATGTGCAGCAGCTAAAAGGAGGAATTCTGGATTATGGAAACAAGTTTCCTGACACTTACTGGGAAGGGAAATGTTTTGTTTTTGACGACAGGTTAGCTATCTCTTTTAATACAAAGAAAGAAGACCTTACAAAATGCAAATGGTGCGATTCCGATGGAAATTATGTGAACTGCCACAATATTGCGTGCGACAAATTGTTTTTGTGCTGCGAAGAATGCGCTTTATTGCATAAGGCAAGCTGTTCTAATGAATGCGAGAAAGCACCGAAAAGAAGATTAAAGGCTGTTATGGTTCTTAACTAAAATGGCAACAAAAGAAGAAATAATAGAGGTTTTGAAGAAGATAGTTGATCCGGAAATCAATTATGACATCTGGAGCCTTGGATTAATCTATAATGTTGATGTTCAAGGAAGCAAGGTTACAATTCTTATGACATTCACAACTCCAATGTGCCCTTACGGGCCTCAGATACTTGATGAAGTAAGAAGGAATATTTCCGCAATGGACGGAGTTGGAGAAGTTGATGTACAGCTTACATTCTCCCCAGTCTGGGGACCGGACAAGATGTCAGACGAAGCGAAGATGGCACTGGGGATTTGATAAACTATTTCAATTTCCTATTGGTAAAAAATTCATAATAAGCCAATGTCTCGAATGCCCCGAACGCAATTACAAAGAAAAATTCTTCAAATGGTATATTTAGACCAAAGAACGAGACAATTCCTATATAATGAGTGCCAGGATAAACCCAGTGCTGCAGCTTTACTCCAATAAGCTCGAACATAATGTGTAAATAGAAAAAGTATACCTGAACATTGAAGAAGCTTCCCATAAATTTTGGGTATTTCCAAATAAAAAACAATGTAGGTATAAGGAATAGAGTTATACCAAGATAAAGGTAAATATACGGGATGCTGAAGAATGAGCCCCTAATTATATGCACAATCAGTATCAGCGCAGTAAGGGTGTAGAATATCCAACTGAAAATTTTCAGCCTTTTGCTGATTTCTTTTTCGAACTTGTTGCAGAAGTGCTCGTAAAATATTATTATGATGTAGACTGCCAGAAACATCCATATATAATTTTCAAGCGGCATTAAATCAAAAAGCCTGTATGGAAGAATGCTTTTTGGTATAAACCATCCGTTGTCCGCCCTGACGGCAAAGTCAAATATTATTCCAGTCGGAATACTTATTGTGAATGTGTACAAAATTATTTTTTTTAGCTTATCCCTGTTGAGAACTGAAAGGTAAAGTGAAGGAATTCCCAATACAAGAAGCAAAGAAGCAAGGTAACTAATCTGCCATCCGAAGGCAAAAACCCCAATAAAGATTATTAGAGGGGCAATTGTCACAAAGAACAAGTCTCTAAGCTTGTTTGGTTTCATTTTATTTGCCTAGAATCAGAGGTATATAAAATTATCATTTAATGGGCCCAGAGAGAATTGAACTCCCACCCCAACCCTGTGAAGGTTGTATCCTTTGCGGTCACGCAAACTCAGCAAAATCTGGTTTTGCGTGGTAGCCACTAGACCATGGGCCCCAACATTAGGCAGTAGAATTAGCTGTTTTAAAAGTGTTTCTTAAATGTATAGTGAGCAAGGTTTAATGCCTTGCGAGGGTAAATATTGTTGCGAAGCAACGGAAAAGCTCAATAAAACAAGCTCATTAACTAACAACATTAAAAAAACCAATATAAAAATAATAATTAAAATTAATTGATAAAAAACTTAAGAAAGAAATCAATGAAAAAATAATTTGGCTCCCCTTATTATACGGTTTATACGTGGGGGTGGTTGAGAAGAAATCGTTTTTACAGGGAGCCAATTAAGCGTGATTCACCTCATTACCGACTTTGCTGGTTTTCTCATTTCTCTTATCCATTGCAGGCCTATGTGCTGCAAATCCTTGTTGAACTTGTCAGACACTTTGTATGTCTTCTTGTAAAGATCATAATCGATGATGCCCATGCTCTTCATGGGAGTCAATATCCTGTCGTAAAACTGCCTTTTGTTGTATGAAACCTTGACTTTTTTTCCTTTGTAAGGGGGTTCATCTATCAAATCTGTAATCAAATTGCCATCATGAAGCTTGGTCGCGAACAAAGACATCTCAGTTTTGCCGATTTCTCCGCCATTTTCCTTGATCATCTCTATAAGCAGCTTGGCCACGATAACCTGCTGCTTCGTCGCAAATACAACCTCATAAATGTCCTCAGGCAAATTAAACCTGTCGAACAACATCACCATTTTAACAGATTAAGCACTGCTAGTATATAAATATTTCGCTTTTATATCCTAGTATACCAATAAGTATATTGAAAAGAAATGGGTGTGTTTATAAAGCGAAACGCAGTACTCACAAAAATGGTTGATATTATACCTTATACAATAGTGCCGAAGTTGCAAGAATACTTGATGATTGTAGGCTTTCCAAAGGCTATTTCCCCTAATGACGGGCCAATAGGTGCATTTGAAGGGCTGAGTATAGTTGTAAATGCAGAGCTTAAAAAGCTGAAGATGCCTAGAGCAAAACTGGTTACCAGAGAGGTTTTGGACAAAGCTATGGATAGATTAGGATATATAGGAGATTATTCCCGCGGCTATGCGTTTGTTACTCCTGAAATTGAGCTTGCTTTAGAGCTTACTCTTAGCTAAGAATTCTTTCAAAACACCACTATAGTCGGTTTCCACTTCCATATCCCATTCTGAGGGAAAGCAATCGTAATAAGAAGGAGAAGTATAACGCTCATCCAAGAATATAATTGCGCCTTTATCGGTTTCTGAGCGGATGCAGCGGCCGGCATTCTGCAAACACTTGGTGATTGCAGGCAGTATATAGCCGTATTCAACGCCTTTTTCAAATTTGT